>Ga0325404_1008765_pt1 | contig 10367 bp, 5 predicted proteins | sample PopdelMetagenome_18_FD_205664 | JGI IMG/M metagenome (GOLD analysis project Ga0325404, IMG submission 205664) | Populus deltoides microbial communities from Bellville, Georgia, United States - Xylem-Control-R1 | ecosystem: Host-associated > Plants > Phyllosphere > Stem > Wood/Secondary xylem...
TTAGTCTGCAAAGACAAGCGACTTTCTAAAACAAATAATTCATTGCAAGACAAGTGACAACATAATACCAGTTACCCCTCCTGGCTATCAACTTGAATTAACACGAAAAGGCACTGCTGTGATGCAAAACCTTTTTATTATCAAAGCAAAACAGATGGTTATTTCCCACATTCTAGGTGGTGCCTGAAAAAAGCTCTATATCAAGCCAGACCATTAACAGGCCATGGAAGATTTAGAGAAAGTTCCTGATGTCCAAAGACCTCACATCAACCTCTTTCTCATTCTTAAATTCCTCCCTGAAAAAAAAGAAAAGAACAACAGAGGTGATATCAATTAATTTTATCAAAAAAATATATATACCAAGGAAAGGCTAATATTATCCCCACTAATGACTCATCAATCTAACTTCAAATGGACAATGAAACGATTTGCCAGCAGGGAGCATATCATTTTAGCTGACTTAAGACAAATGGACAGGTATGCCATGCTTTGACCTAATGCATGGTTCTTGCCAGGCATCAGTGGAACTCAATGACGGCATGAATCAGATTTTGTTTCACAAAAATTCACTCAAGGTTCTTTCTTTCTTTCCAGGTACATCAACTTCATGCTAGTACCCAAATTCAGGGATAGGGGTGAAGCCGGATAGAAGATTAATCAAACTCAGGTTAGATAGGTTGTACTGCTGATCAAGCTTAGGCCAAGGTCAAGTCATTTTACAGGTATTCTGCACAAGCTCGGCTCAAGATACAAATTTTTAATCATGCTCATCAGTTCATTTGCTCAAGGTTCTTTCTTTCTTTCCAGGAACATCGACTTCATGCTAGTACCCAAATTCAGGGATAGGGGTGAAGCCGGATAGAAGATTAATCAAACTCAGGTTGGATAGGTTGTAGTGCTGATCAAGCTTAGGCCAAGGTCAAGTCGTTTTACAGGTATTCTGCACAAGCTCGGCTCAAGATACAAATTTTTAATCATGCTCATCAGTTCATTAGGCTTGGTGGCTCACAACAAGCCTAAAGGTAAAGTCAAGTCACAGTCAAAATTCATCTAGCAAGAATGCCTTTTAAGGTTTCAGAGCATAAAATACAACTCATAATTTTTTTTTTTGAATTTCTATGCCAAACAATTTGTACAAAAGGAGCAGCCTTTTTGTCAATCACCTTCATTCAAGAAAAAATTGAAAATAATAATAATGAGACAAGAGAATGTCCTCAAGCTTTTTCAATCTTTTCCCTATTTTCATTACCTCCTAAAGATATAGAACACGGGTTTTTATTGCTCTAGAACAAGCCACTTTGGAATGCTTACAAAAACACATAAATGCACATGTTCATGAACAAACCTAGTTAAGCAACCTAACAGTCATGCTCGGCTAGACTTACTTTTAAACAAGCTTCAAATTTTGTTCAAGCTCGGTTTGAATTATGCTCTAAACTAGTTCGATCGAGCTTAGAATTGAGTCAATTCAAGTCATTTTGGTTGACTTACATCCCTATTCAGTGGTCATTCATCAGGAATACAAAAAAAAAAAAAACTCTGAAAAAAGTACTCTTTCCCAGAAAAAGAAAGAAATGGGAGCTAAACCCATGTCCATCCTATTTCTTTGCTGCCAGCCCAAAGCCAAGTGTAGGAAGCTAGCATGTTTAGAACCACGAGGTTCAGAATCACAAGACAACAAGCACAAAAACAATAAAAAAATACCTCTTCCTTTGTGTTTCCATCGCCTCGACAGCATCCTTCTTCAGCTCCTCCAATTGTGCCTTGGCAATTTTAAGTTCCAACTCCTCTTCATATTTTGGTAGATCTTCCCTACGAACTCCAAGCCTATAAAGATAAAAAAAGAAGAAAAGAAAATAGAGTCAAATCTTCCCTTCTGATATTACAAATTCCAACTAAAGAGCAAAATCATCACAATAGCCACCATAAGGGAACCAGGAAGAAAAACACTTTGGATACTATCTCCATGTCAAACTCACTGCACTAGAACTACCAACCGCACCAATGTGCACTTACCAAACACAAATTAGTTGCTGGTAATAGTAAATCAACATGTTAGTTACATTGACTATTCATTAAATATATAGACAATATATAGATTGTCTATATATTTGAAGTAAGTCCTCCAGTCAATATATAGACACACAAACTTCTTTTGTAAACCAATTCATAAGATGGTTCATTTGTCAATAAAAGCAAACATTCATAAGTCCTCAGAATAGTCCTCAGACAGTTAAGGACTGTATAAGCTTCAGGTTTCAGAAGGCAACGAATGATCATGCAGTTAAAATAAACTCCATCAAGAACTTTTCATATATACTTGACCATCACAAAGTACAATACTCTTGCAGGTAAGATAAACCACATCACCATTCAAAAAAGAAAAAACAAAGGAGTATATTTAGTTGTTAAATCAACACTTACTTCTTATTAACCTTATCAAATTCCGCCATAAGAAGAGCCATTCCTTTCTTATCGTTCCTCATCAGAGGTTGCTTAATTTCCTTTTCAACTTTTTCCAATGCATCCATCGTCATAGCCTCTACACCAAGCTCATCAGAGAGACCTCTCCTGAAGTGGAAAAACCCATATCCATCATTACAGTGCAAATGAGAAATGCAACAAGGGGATGCTAAGATATCAATATAACTTCGGATTTATAACAAATGAATAGCACATCAGTCACTAGGGATGTTAGTATTAATTTCAGATCCACAGGGACAAATGTTTGTCAAGGCAGGGCAGAGGAAAAAAAAGTTATTTCTTCTACATCCTAGTAAGAGGATAATTCATATATAGCAAATATGACATGAAGCTTCATTTGCTGCAGCAATAAAAGCTAGAACAGGTTAGACAAGATCTTGGAAAGGAGGATTACTTGGTTCTTATTTCCTGTAATTTCAGAAAAAATGTCCGAGCATCTGGAATATCTTGTGTTTCTTCTTCAATGGTAAACTGGATCCTTTGTGATTCTGAAAACAAGCCAGCCCTGCAGAGACAGAACATAGGCCAATAAATACATCATAGATCATTAAATGAAAGCATACCAAATTCAGCACAAACAATGAATATAAATCCATTCAATCCAAGATCCACCAGAACCAAACCAAATGCTCACCCAAAAGAAAGGGGGGTGCTAAACATGGAAACACATCAGAAGAAACTTGAGAAACTATCAGAAAATAGAAGAATAAAGAATATCTTACTTCTCTCTAATTGTCTTCATGACCTTCGCATAATGAGACACGGCAGCTGGATTCTCAGGATCAATGGTGATCTTTTCCTTCCGAAGTACCCCAATGGCTGTCTCAAATTTCTGCTTGATGTCCCGAAAGATGTCCTTCAACATCTCTGTTTAGTTCAAAGGAAAATTTGCATTAAGTTGCCAAATCATCACGGTGTTCATTGTGAATAGTTGCATCTACCGGGAGTATAAGATGTTATAACAGATCATAGAATCATGAACAAACGACGATGATTACCACGTATTTTACTTTTAACTGGACTGTAAGAGTATCCTAGTTAGAATATGAGGCAACAATATAAATCATTGTGATCACCATCATCATCGTCTTCATCGTCGTCGTCGTCATCATCAACAACAACAACAATGCAACAGCAGCAGCAACAACACCTCAATCCCCAAACTGGTGAGGGTTGGCTGTTAGCCCAAGAGATTAGAGTTGCATAGTATGAAGGTTGTAAATGCTTTATTGGGCTGCTCAAAAACAAAATTAAAATGTAATTTTGCTCTGAGCTTTGTAAAATATTTTTTCATGTTCCTAGCACGATGCATGTGGTCACATGGCCAATAACATTCAACTTTTTGGTCCAGTACTTATCATCTCCAAATAACATGCTTTGAAAGTGCAAAGCTAAATTTTGAGTGTCATCAAACAATACATGTGACAAAAAACCCATTTAATAACAGAAGTTTAAGGGTGTACTGACCATCTCCCTTGAGCCCGGCAGGAGCAGCCTCCTTCGCATAATAACGAACTGGAAAAGCATGTTGCTGATTCAAAATGGCTTGACTTCCATACAACTGCATAAAACCAAAATATACCCACCAAAAAATAAATCATTATTAGTCGAAACAAAATCCCAATAATCACGTCCCTAAAAATTTTTAATTTAATTCCACAATAATTCCCCTAACAGAACCCACAATAGAATTTAAATTTCCCATAAAATCTAATATTCCCAGCCAACATTTAATTCCATCCTCAACAGAAAAATAATTGAAGCAAAAAAAAAAAACCCACATTGACCCAAAAATCTAAAATATCTAAAAAAGTTCAACATTTCTTCAGTTTTATAAACTAAACATAATATATATATAAAAAAAAAAAACATCAGAGTTAATAGATTCATCATTTCCTCGATTTTGCGGGAAAACAAACAGGAATCGAAATCCTACGGTAAGAAATGAATGGAAACGAGGATAAGAAGATCTGAAATAGAGAGAAGAAAAGAAGTTACCTGTTTGGATCTGGACATGAGACGAGAACTGAAAGCCATGATTTTTTCTTCTTTTTTTTTCCGGTGGGAGGACTACACTAGGGGTGTTTGGCTCTTTGTCTTTTATGACCACTGGAATCCCCACCTGAGCTGAGAGAGGCAGAGAGAGTGCGTTTTCACTTTTCAGGAGTAGGTCAGTCTTATTTTTGCACCGTTGGATCTTTTGGGTTTTATGTTAAGCCAACCGCTGCTATTTTTTCCCCTAATTCTTTTATCTCAATATTATCATAGTATATACTTTAATTTAATTTAAAGATTAGAAGGATTTAGTAATTTTTTAATCTCTATTTTATAATTACTTCTTTCACGTAATATTATTTAATAAAATATTTCCTTTACTGTGCTATTTTTAAGAAATTGTTTTTTAAAAAAAACATTTTAAATTTACAGAGAGCAGTTGGAAATAATTTTAAATTTGTCGATACAAAAGAGAAATTATTAACATGAAAAATAAAAAGCATTGGCACAAATAATATTTATGAAACCGTTGAACAAAATGTTAGATAATATGATTGTTGAAATTTTTTCAAGAATACTTCAAAACAATTTAGAAGAAATATATTGTTAGCACTTCACTGTAAATGCAAGTTGATTTTTTTAATATAAAAAATGATGCTCATGCACTAAATCACACTCTAATTATATATCCAAATGGATTTAATAAGATAATTTCATTTAATAATATGATTAAAAAATAAAAGTAAGTGAAATAATTTTTTTTTAAATGATAATTATAAAAAAAAAATTAAAATAAATAGTGATTGTCAATCCCTAACAACCTGAATATAGAATAATAAAATTAGAAAAAGAAATTAGTCAACCAAACCAAGATAAAAAAAATTAAACACCTGTAAAATCGGGTAAGGATGCTAAATTTCATAAGCCAGATCATGCAAATAATATAATCTAATAAAAGAAAAAAATAATAAAAATAACCAAACTTAAATTAAAAAATAACCTAATTTTGAAGGATAAAACAAAAAAATATAAAAAAGTGACCCAAAAAAATACCAAGTTACCCATCCAAACATATTACCTAGAGCATGACATCATGATAACCTGACTGAAAGGAAAATAAAATTTCAAAGCCTAATTTTCAAAATAAACAATGACAAAGGATGACATAAAAAGAAATTAGTGAAAAGAATAATTTCAAGAATTGTTAATTTTTTAAACTTATGACTCGAGTCATTAAACTGAAAGCACTACATCTGAAAAAATCATGAATCTCATCTCCCAGTAAATTAAATATCGAATGATGAAATAGAAGGAAAAAATCAATTATACAAAAGAAACAAAAATAAAAAAAATAACAATTAAGAGAATAACCATCTAACTTAAAATAAAAAGCAAATGAGATGACAATCTATAATTTTAAATTGAAAGAGCAAATTGAAAAGAAAAATTAAATTCATAAAAGGATCCAAAACAAAAAATATATAAATTAAAAAATAAGAACCAATTTTTTAAAAAAAAATAACAAATTATAATTATAGATCCAATGATAAATTTGAAATTTGACAAATGAGCCAAGAACAAAAATATAAAAAATCAAAATCAAAATTGAATATCAGAAAATGAGAGGGTGAGTTTTAAAAATAATGACCAAAACAGGAGAAGAAAAACGAAGAGGCGACCTATGACAAACTGTCACCTAAACCGTCACATGCTCCCTCCATATGGAAAAAGGTGTCAAAGTGCTTCTAACACCATCATGAAAGTCAGTGTTACGCCACCCAAAGAGTGCAAAGACGCTCTACATGTTAGTGTGCACCTTGCAAGCATCAACTAGTTTTTTTAATAATATTTTATATTTATAAAAATACTAAATTGACCCTAAGCCAACTTAATTATAACAAAAAAAACCAAGATAAGATTATAAACAATTCCTTAGGAGTAAGTTTAATAACTTTTGTTTTTAAAGGTACTTAAATCATTTTACTATGTTTCCAAAAAGACAAAAAAAAACCCCACATGCAAGTTTAATGTTTTTTTTTTACTTTTAAGTGTAATTAAGTCATTTAATTGTACTTAAAAATTAGAAGACATTTTTGTCCCTGATCAATTCGATAATGACGAATGAACTTTTGTGAAAAGACTATTCTACCTTTGAAACCAAATTTATTCAATTTTTTTAAAATAAAAGTAAAATAGTAATTTTATTGTTCCAATTTACTATAAATTAAGTATGTGTAAATAGTAAAACTCTAATTCATTTTAGTTTTTACTAGATAGATGGCTCGCGCGTTGCTGCGGGCCGATTAACAAATAATATAAATGATTATTGTAATGGTAGATGGAAGTACCAAATTCACGTTATTGTAGACTTGGGTAACCACCAAGTCCATGCACCTTGGGTCTGGCAATCATATTAGACCACATTACTTGAGTCTGCCAAACATGTCAGATCCAGGTTACTTGGATCTGACAAGCATGCCAGACCCGCACCAAAGCACCTATGTCTAGTGACAATGCCAGACTCATGCCTCTTGGTCAGGTGATAACTCTAGACCTAAGGAGCTTGGTTTGGCAATCATCGCAAATCCGCGCATTTGGGTTGTCGGACCCTAGCGCCTAGGCCTGACAACCATGTTAGACCCAGGCGCTTAGGCCTCGCAATCATTCCAGACCCAGGCGCCTGGGCTTGGTGACAATGCCAGACCCAAGGCGTCTAGGTCTAGCAATCATGCCACACCCGAGTGCCTGAACCTGGTAACTATGCCCGACCTGTGCCTTAGTCTGTCAACCATATCAGACCTATGCACCAAGCCTAGCAACCAAGCCAAACCCACGCGTCTGGGCCTGACAACTATTTCAAACCTAGGCATCTGGGACTGGCCAGACCTGCACGCTTAGGTATGGCAACCATATGAAAACGACAAAAACACCCCTACATGCAACCTTGTTTTTGTTGAGATCCAATGATATTTTTGTACTTAAACTATTTTAATAAAAGAAAAGGATGGTGAAGCCCCTCAACACATGCATATTTCCTCCCCTCAGGGACATGGTTGTATCTTCACTGTTTTTTTATTTTTGAAAAGACAAATGAAGCTTCCAATCCAAAGGTTAAAATTTCGTTCCCTAAAAAGCAAATCAGTTTATATACTACATTCTAAAAAACCCGAACAAACCATTTTTTCCCAGTCATTCTTTCAATGTCAAATATATCCCATGAAAAAGACAATCTTACACCCAATTGCATGTTTAGCAAGAACAATTTTGTCATTACACTACTTCAATTTACAGTAATCTATGTCTAGGTAAACAATAAGAAAGATACTAAACTCTTTTAGTATATGTTATAATTTATTTTAATAATAATATAAAAGCCCGACCAATAATGTTATATGTAACAAAACCTTTTTTTTAAATAAGGAATAGAAAAAATGACATTTCAGTAATTCAATTTAAATTTTTTGATCATTTATTTTATTCTTTATCAATTTGTGAGTTTTGCGTTTTGTTTTACTTTTATAAAGCTTCTTTTATATATATATAATTTTCTCAAGACAATAATAGGACTACACACTGTTTGAGATTTCAGCCTAAATAAAGATTGGTTAAAATTCAATTTTATTTTATTTAAAATTAATTTTTTTATTTTTTAAAATTATTTTAATGTGTTGATATCAAAAATAAATTTTTTAAAATAAAAAAAATATTATTTTAATATATTTTTGAGTAAAAAGTTATTGAGTTGTGTTTGTTGTTTTTCATATGTTTTCAGGTATAAAATTGGTTGAAAATGAATTGTTTGGTCTAAAAAATAAAATGTCAATTTCTACCATGTTTCCGGTCAATTAGGTTGGTGGAAACAACTAGGAAAGCGGATGACCTAATATTTACCTCAACAAATGATGCGTCGTCCTCTTTAGTTTTTTTTCTTTTTAAAAAATAAGGGGTGGATGATACAATAATAATAAAAAAAAAGCAAGGCCAAGCGTGCGGCCAAGTCTTCAAATTGCACGCATCTGGCCATTTTATGTCCTTTTTTTTTCTTTCCCCCCTTTTTTTTATTTGTTTAGCACTCAAAAAAAATAAAATTACCATGTTGATTTAATTAAACTTAGATGTTAACATGATTTTTAAATAATATCATAAATGTTTATTTGAATTTTAATAATTTTTTTCATTTATTACATATCTAATATGAAAATAACAATATTAATAATAAATTGTTCATGAAAATTTAATTCAAATGCTTTTTTTGTTTATAAAATTTTTAAATAGATTTTAATACACACACACACACATATATATATATATATTATTTTCATTTTAATTTTTTTTAACTTATTTTAACAATCATATTTGTTTTTAACATAAACAATAATTTCAATTTAAATCCTCAGCTGTTACAGGGAAACATCGTTTTGACAAGAAAACATAGTTTTGGTTTAGTATTTTCTTTTTATATAATTTACAATTACAATTATAATATAATTATAATTTGTTAAATAGGAAGGTGATTTATATGTTCTCTAAATCAAATCATAATTATGCCTTTTTTTCTTCCAAACAACATATGTCCCATTGATTCTCTAAATACTAAACTTGTTGTGAGGGCTTTTTGTTTTTTTTTGTTTTTGGTTTTTTATCATGTTTTTTATTATTATCAAGTGGAATAAAAGGCAATATAATTTTTTGATAAATAAAAAAAATAAAAAGATCTTGGTGCATGTGAAGCATGTTCTAGCAAACAGGAATAGCCTATGCCATTAGAGTAGTGCATGCGGCTCTTCAGTCAGCCAAACAATGTCTTCAAAGACAATGTTAGGAACGTTGTATTGAGATCTTTATTATGGGAGAGCGCATGTCAGTGGATGACTAGTGACCTAGTTCCAATAAACTTTTTTTTTTTTTATGATAAAATATAAAAAAATCTTTTTATTTGTTTTTTATATTAAATTTGATACTTATTCTTTTAATTGTTATTTATCTCTCTCTCTTTATCATTTTTCTAATTCGATTTTATTTTCAATTTCATCCCTTAACATTTAATTTTAATTTATTTTTATGTTAAATTTGATTTTCATTCTTTTTATTACTATTTGTTTTGTTTTAAATCCTTTTTTTCCTCCAAATTTCATCCCTCAATATTTTATGATCGAGAATTTTACTTTGTTATTTTATAGGGATTACCTTTTATGACATTAGTCTCGGGCCAATGACAAAGGTCTTCATATATTAAATACATTGCTTTGGTCCTTTTAGGTTCTTTTCTATTTTTTTTCAGTCTCATTCTTTAACGTTTGATTTATTAGGAATTGATTTTCATGTTCTTTTTTTTTGCTTTCTCATCTAAGAGGTTATTCTAATCCTATATCTATAGTCACATGCTAATCTAGATGGGCTCAATTTTTTTTCCATTGCTTCTTTTAAATTAATATTTTTTTCCGGTTCCACCGTTCGACATTGGATTGTTTGATAATTGAGTTATGTTATATTCGGTTTACTTTCGATGGAGCTACCCCGATATCATAATCAGGTCACGAATTTGCCATGTTAACCTAAATAAACTCAAATTAGTTTTTTTCTCTTTTTTTTCATTGCCAATACTTTTTTGTCAATTTATTTTTTATTATATATTTTTTATTTATATTATCAAAATTATACAATTATATTAAACCCAGTCAAATTAACGATACAATTGCACAACAAGGACGACCTATCGAGTAATACCTATAGCTGTTGAGCGATAAACCGAGATCTCTAACTTCCTACAAAGATTGTTGCGCCAAGGAGATAACTGAATTGATCCCAGTTGCAGGACTTGTCAGGAATAAAATCCAATTAGACGGTTCTGTTAGTTGCTTTTCACCAGAAACTGTTGGAAGGGTGAC
>Ga0325404_1008766_pt1 | contig 10365 bp, 7 predicted proteins | sample PopdelMetagenome_18_FD_205664 | JGI IMG/M metagenome (GOLD analysis project Ga0325404, IMG submission 205664) | Populus deltoides microbial communities from Bellville, Georgia, United States - Xylem-Control-R1 | ecosystem: Host-associated > Plants > Phyllosphere > Stem > Wood/Secondary xylem...
TATAATTGAAATTATTTTTCCAGTTTCATCCTTTAGCATTTGATTAATTGAGAATTGAGTTTTATGATTTTTTCAGATAAGGTGTTTCAAATCTAATAACTCAAGTCACGAGTTTAAAAAGTTCATGCAGGTTGACATTATTATATATATATATATATAAATATATTTTAAAATGGGATTTATTATTTTCTTTACATTTTTTTTATCAGTTTATCCCGATAACTAGGTCGTAGGTTTTGCGGAATAATTCAAGTTGACTCGACCTTAATTATCAGGATTGCATGTTTATCATGTTAACTTAAGTTGGTTAAACTTGATTTTTTAAGAGTTTTTTTTTCACTTTATTTTATCCTTCTGTGTTTAATATGCTGAAAATTGAGCCATATTTAGTGTTTTTTTTTGAATTTTTTTTATATTATCATAATTATTTTTTAAAAAAAACTTATCTATCCGCAACAACATATATATTTATTTCTTTTTTAAATTACATTTGCAGCAATTGAAGTGCGGTACCAAACCCAGTTTTTGCTAATTATAAAAGGATACGGATGGATGGGCATGGCTATAATATAGTGTATTTTATGGTTAATATCTAGAGGAAATGATTCTTTATTATTATTCTGATAGTAAGTGATATTCTTTTATCAGGTCAGGTATTAATTAAAATTATGTCCATTTTTTTGACGAGTTTAACAACATGCCCTTCCTTTTATGATTAAGTTTATTTGAAAAAATTTAATAAATTTCATTAGACGTTAACTTCTAGAGTTAAGTAAAAAATCCAAAAAACTGATTAAAGTAAAAAAATCAGAAAAAATAATTAAAAAAACCGAACCATGAAAAAAAAACAGATTAAAATTTTTAAAAAACCGACCGGTTTGGTTTCGGTTTTATAAGCTTGAAACCGAAAAAACCGAACCGAACCGAACCAAACCCAAACCGAAAAAAATCGAGTCAAATCGATAAAACCGAGCCAAACAAGAACCTGTCGGTTTGAACCGGTTTTTGTTCTAAAATAACCGAACCAAAACCGGTCGGATTAAACCGGTTTCGGTTTTTTTTTACATTTCGTTTGGTTACTTTTTTTTTATATACAAAAACTAAACCAAACAAAAAACAATCACCCCTATTAACTTCATAAGGCAAGAAAAGATGGAGAGGAGAGGTATTTATTCCTTTAAATGCATCGAATGATTTAGGAAATGATCGCTTAAAATTATTCAAAGAGTTTGTTTAAATATGATAATGATACTATTTATTGTCTAATATAAAAAATAACATAAATCACAGAGGAAAAATAATTTTGCTAGAAGTGATCTAAGAATTGGTGATTATTACGATCCGTTAAGAAATACGATAAAAATTATATTTTAAATATTTTTTTATTTAAAAATATATTAAAATAATATATTTAATTTTTTAAATTTTATTTTAATATCAACACATTAAAATAATAATAAATACTAAAAATAATTAATTTTAATATTCAGTCGCCACACATAGTTAATTGGCCCACAAGTCCTTCTCATCTCAATCTCATTATCCACGAGCACATAAATTTTTTATTTAATGTGTTTTATTATGATAGTTTTTATAATGATAATTTTAAAAAATTAGTTATGATTTTAAAGAAAATGGTTAGGTTAAAACAAGCAGAAGTCACTTACATCATCCTAGTTAAAAATTGAGTGAGATATAGTTTTATTTTTAATTTTTAAAAATAATATCATTCTAATTTTTTTTCTTAAAATTTAAAATAATATTATTTTAAATTAACATAAATCAATCCGAATTAACCTATCTAATTTTCTACCAAAGCTTTAAACCAAGTTATAAGCCAAAAACAGATTTAATAACTTTGATTTAAATTGCCCTCTCATATCTTTCATCCTCCTCCTTATCCCCTTCAAGCAATCCTTAATCTCATGATTTTTTTTTTATTTTTTATTTAAAAAATGAAAAACACAAAAAAGAGCAAGCAAGGACCCACCAAGGCACTTATCCAACTAGCTTCCACACATTGAAATCCCAACTTCTACAACTCACATAGCGAAGAAGTTTGCATAACAAAACTAACTCCAACTGATAAAAAAACCTATCCGCCTTATGGCTTCAACATCTTTGCTGCCCAAAACCATCTCTCCTTTCCTCACTAACCCACCCTCACTTCCCTCGACTCATCTCACCACCAAGCCATCCTTTTTTAACCCATCAGCAGACCATCATCTTCCATGTACTAGAAAACCAAGCATTCTGACCCCCTATGCAATGAAAAAGAACCCATGGATTGATATTTTTGATGATGGAGAGGACCCTGATATGGAATATGGCTCATTGTTTGTAGATGGAAAGCAAGATGAAGATACTAGGCCAGTTGATAACCCCAACAACCCATATGGATTCCTTAAGTTCCCAAAAGGTTATAATGTAGAGGTTGCTCAGTTGGGATTGAAGATTAGAGGTGATGTAAGGAGGTGCTGTTGTATGATTTCTGGTGGTGTTTATGAGAACCTGCTCTTCTTTCCTGTCATTCAAATGCTGAAAGACAGGTATGCTGAAAGACAGGAATGCTGCTATGATCTAGTATATTTTATACGAATGAAAATAGTCAATTCTTTTTTTATCTATTAATGATGCTTAATTACTATGGTCTTGTTTAAGGTACCCTGGTATTCTAGTGGATGTGTTGGCATCAGATAGAGGGAAACAGTGTTATGAGTTGAATAAGAATGTGAGATGGGCAAATGTTTATGATCCTGATGGTGATCCTGAGCCAGCAATTTATACCGACATGATTGGAGTTCTTAAGGTTGGTGGCTTGCATACTTGCCTTTGCTCTTTTGATGATTATATCTCATTTGGTCACCTGAGCAGGCTGGAATTTCTGTTTCAGTTTCAAGTTGAGTATAGATTGCAATATTTATTATTTAGGATGCCAAGAAGCTCCAGCTGTTGCATTTTAGATATAATCAAACCATCTTCGTTTATTTAAGTCTCAAAACCCTGACTAGAATATGTGTTTCCTACATCAACTTGCCATTTCCAGGGGTTATTGGCTTAGCTTGATTAGATTTGAAGGATTGTTGCCTTGTGCTTGCAGAATAGGTACTATGACTTGATCTTATCAACGAAATTGGCAGGGCTTGGCCATGCATCATTCATGTTCATGTCGTCGGCTCGGGATAAAGTTAGCTACATATACCCCAATGTGAATGCAGCAGGAGCAGGGCTACTTCTGACAGAAACATTCACACCAGATAGCGTGAATCTTTCAGAAGGGGGTTACCACATGTGAGTTTATTACACAGCATAATCATTTGCAACACTTGTTCCATGGACATTTAGACAGCATCTTGAGTGTTAATGGTTTATCAATCCAAGTTGTTTATTGCAAAAGAGAGACGCACCTTGTTGATGAGGTGGGGGTGATTTTAAACACAATACAACAACGTGGATCTGGAACGAAATTGCCGAGGAAAACCTGAACAAGGAATTGAAAGAACCTGCCTAATCCAAAAATTGCACTGTGTTTTGTTTAGGTACCATCAGATGCTTGATTGGCTAGGAAGACCAATTTACAATGTGCCCCGGCAACCAGTGCCTCCACTAAGAGTTTCACTTTCAAGGAAGCTGAAAGAGTACGTAGAGGCAAAATATAGGGCTGCTGGTGCAGAGAAAGGGAAATATATTGTGATTCACGGGATAGAATCGGATTCAAAGGCTTCAATGCAGTCTAGAGGTGATACTGATAGCTTGCTACCGCTTGAAGTATGGGATCAAATAGCTGATGCTATAAGGTATGGATGGACTTTAACAATATGCCCTATCATTAAAGAACTATCTAAAGCTTAGTTTCAGTTTTGCCCATAATATGCATGGATAGCTTGATTTCCACTTGCTCTCTATTTTAATTTACTCTCCTCTTTCAAACAGTGGATTTAAGCCAGTTTTTGTCATTCCACATGAGAAAGAAAGGGAAAATGTGGAGGAAATAATTTATAATGAAGATATCGGTATTGTCTTCATCACTACTCCAGGACAGGTAAGTGTCATCTTCCAGTCATATTATTATAAATCATAATGTTGTCCACAAAATTCTCAAAAAAGAAAAAGAAAAAAAAGCATCATGCATGGCTTCTGTTGAATCATGTTTTTTCCGACGAAAACATTTTCAGAAAGCTAATAATAATCAACAGTAAGAGAATGCTTTCGAGTTTTCGAAGCTTTAATGTTGGTTGTTTCGTTTTGCCAAGTAAATTCTGTTTTCTTCTCAGCTGGCAGCCCTCATCAATGATTCAGCTGGGGTGATCGCAACAAACACAGCGGCAATCCAGCTTGCAAATGCACGAGAGAAACCTAGGTAATTTCTTTGCTCAAAGAAATTGTTTTTATCAGCTATTTTGATTTGTGTTTATGCTCAATCTTTTGCAGCATTGCACTGTTTGGTTCTGAAGAGAAGGGTAAAGTATTTGTTCCCAATGCAGAGGAGAAGAAATGCATTATTGTCTCATCTAAAACTGGGAAACTAAAAGACATAGATGTAGGAGCTGTGAAACAGGCAATGCAAATTTTTGATATGTCCCTAGCTCTGGTCTAGAAGGAAAAGAAGGGCTTTATTTTTGAAGTTATGATTCTGTGCTTCTTCCCTCAACTTCCATTTGTATTATGAATGTCCAGCCACTGGGAAATCAAAATTGATGTTAAATGCCAATTGTAAAATAGAGTTTGAAGCAGTATACAGAAACAGGGTCGACCTGGTGATCCACCAACCCGGGTCTGGCCTTGCCAAGTGAAAAACCCAGATTTTTGGACCAAAACTCCATGGTTTTGGGCTTAAACTCCATGGTTTTGGGCTTTTATTCTCTAAAAAGTCAAAGGTTGAGTTAACCTGGATCCACTCTCAATCCATGAGCTTTTAACCTCCAAGTCTGGTTTGAAAAATGGTTTAAAGAATGAATAGTCTTCAGGATTTACCCGGTGAGAAATTCAATTTTCTACGAGCATTGTCAAGACAGTGACAGTCTGAACTTTGGCTCATGGAGTGGAATATATAGCCAACTAAGAACAGGGTTTGAATCTTCTAATCATACATACATTCAAACGCTATCTACCCAAAAACACTTTTCTGTCATCTATAGATTACAGCTTGATGACACCATTAATCTCAATATAACTCGTACTACCATGGCTTGAGTAGTAAAATTCAGTGAAATGCAGCTTCAAAATTAATGCCTTTTTAACTGTAAAAATATTCAGCCAAATGCAATGTAAATCTACTAGGTGAAAATTACACAACAAGGAAACTTTGTAAAACAAAGAAGCACCTTCTAAAGTAATTAGAATGAGAAAAATAATTAATCATCAAAATTTGAAAGAAATACAGGGCTAAGATGTTCAAAATGAAGATGTTATTCAACCGGACGTAAAGAGCTGAGAAACAGAGCATCTTCCAACCATCCACTCTCTTCTTGGAGATCATTAGACGGTAAAATTGCAACATTTGTAATCAAGATATTGGCTTTGCTCGAGTAGCTGGATCCTCTTTTGATTCCACATAGATCATGAATACATAGCCCAGAGTCCACAAGAGAATGTATTGGAAAGGGGTCCAAGATAGGCATGCAAAAAGACTCAAAATGCTTCCAACATATTGTGGATCTTGTATAACCCCGAATGGGAACTGTGTCACCCAAGGGATGTTCTTCCCAAAGCGTACACCATAGTAAGTACCGGATTCACCAAGCAATTGGTATACCCTATAATGTGAAGGTTTTATTACAACCACAAAATGAAGTGGATAATTCCACACTTATTTAGACAGCAGCAGCTAAAATACTCAAGTAAAGCCTCAGAATCATAATATAAGAGAACAGTTTCTGGTTTATTTTCCACTACCCATACCCTACCGCTAAAGAATAACTCCCCAAAACAGATACAGTGATTCGCCAAAATTGTAAAACAAAACTTTTTTTCAGTTCAAGGAAGTCATCCAATTACAAAAACAAAACATGTGAAATATCAGCCACAAAATAAGGACTTGGGAATCTGAACTGCACACTTCTCCTGGGAAGGTCCAAGCAAAGAAACAACCATTCATTTATCATGATGCACGTTCACAAAAAGGGACCAGGGAATCAGGACTAGATATCCACAGATAAGCATCTAATCATGGAAGATAAAGTATGAAAAGGGTGTCCATTCTGAGGTTATAGACAATATCTTAACAGGAAAGTTAAAATTGCATTTCTTATTTTATACTGCTTTTAAATGGGGTATGCCAATCAAAGGCCAAAGTTTAAGCAGAATGAAATAAGCTAGTGAAAAGCTGTTCTGTATCAGAACTAGGTATATTTGATAACCCCACCTACTGCAGGATCTTTTAGTTTTCCACCAAATCTGATATTTTAGACGATTATTATTCAGTCCAAAAACATAGACCGGATTCTCATTAATTTCAGAATTTTATGACGAGAGCTGAAACTGTAGGTTAAAACTGTGGTTAGAGGAAAAAGGGCAAAGAAAAAAGAGAGAACAAAAAATATCAAAAGAGATAAACACACAAAAAGCAAATTCGCAGACAGTATGGTCAAGAATGTGGCATTGAAGAAATTATGCTTCTCAGGCAAGCATCATGCAAAGACAGCCATTGATTTCAAAGACTGCTTGATTGGTTGCTCTTATACTCGAAACAGACCATTTATAAACTAATATCAAAACTACACAAACTTATTGACATGCTGAAACTGCAAGAGCAAGCAGGCCTAGACTGGAATATGAAACCAACAATTACACACAAACTATAAGAGTAATCCACAGAGCAACAACCTAGACTAAACTTGAGTGACCAGAATAGAACAATGACATGCACATCTTAACATCAATGTGTGACCAGCCTGCTTGAGAATATTTTCTATAAAGGTGTCATAGATACGAGGATCAATTCTGCCTTTAGTCAGGCTAGAGGTCTTATGGGTAGGAATAGGGCTAAACACCATCAAATATCCAAGTAATTGGACAGATAAGAAAGAAACATGAAATAGGGTGAAGATCAGCTCTTTTATTAATCATAAGAACCAAACTCCAGCAATAACCTACAAAATACTCTTTTCTTTGGCTGAACTATAAGCTTATTATATTAATGGAAGCCATTAAAAGGCATCAAGTTTAACATGAAAAAGATCAAAGGGATGGCTAGTAGATTGCCTATGTGGAAGTAAACCCAAAATATAGTGTAAAAGTGAGAGAAATAAGAAAGGAAAGAAACCATTCTTTTTTTGCTTTATCAATGGTGTGTATTGTATGACAGTTCTTATGTTCCAATTCAACCACACTCATCTATTGAGCAACAGGGGTTACCTAATTCTAAATGATAGGAGCTAACAGCAAAGCAAATCAATGACAGCTACCAGCACTTGATTATAGAATGATAAAGTATGCCATAAAGCATTAAATAAGCAAAAAAATAGATTAAAGCCTCAAAAGTTGCTTCAAGGTAAATCCACTAGTCCACCTCACAACAAAGCACCATAATTACCATTACTCAACTACACCAAGTATTTTTCATTACTATTACCTAAAAAGAGAAGCAAAACTTGAATTCTGAATTGGGTCCATAACCAACAATTCATCCCCATCAAAAAGTTACCAACATGGGAACATTTAAGCTACCAAAAACCGATCTTTGTAGGCATATATTGATATGCTAGTATCCATAACCAAGCATTTGCAATCTCTTTTGCCAAAAAATGAAGGAAAGTTTACAGGAATTCCTAGCTGGGTCTTTCACCAACAATCCATCACAATCAGAAAGTCATCAAACTGTACATTATTCAATTAAAAAAACCAATCTTTACAGGCATACATAAATAAGTCAGATATATATAGTACAGTGATTGACTGACCTGAAGTTGAGGAACTGACCAAAGCCAAATAGGGGCCAGAAGTAGAGAGGAGGAGGCCAAGAGAGAGTGGAAACTGAAAAAAGAGAAATGAACTGCAACAACTTGAGGAAATGTGAAACATAAGACATAACCTTCGATGGGTTCTTGTCTTTCCCACATAGATTCACCCATGCTTGTGGGTTTGTCCATAGCCAGTAGTAATACGGGAAGGGAAGCAACACCCCTACTGCTGCAAAGACACCCATTTTCTCTCCTGCTTGTTTTCCTATTGATTTTCTAGGGAAATTTTGTAACAAAGTCACAATTAGTACTTGGATTTTTGTGTGGTTTGGTGTGGAGACCGGAGAGGTTTGATTTTGATGGTGATTGTGACACATGGTCTTCCCAGGCAAAATAAAATGGGATTGGGCCTTATGAGTTGATAGAACTGTTTCCATGAGCCCAATTTATGGATTTTTTTAACAAAATACATTTCTTCTTCTGTTCGGCCCAATGTCATTTGACATTTGATAGCGAAGAAGAGAGTGGTTTTTCATTAAAAATATATATTAAAATATATTTTTTTATTCATAGTAGAACATGAAAATTATAAAAACATAAAATATTAAAAATAATTTTAAAAAATAAATTTAAATTGTTAAATTCATGCCCGGAAAATAATTTCAAGTATATTTACTTGATGAGATATATATATGAATATATATTCTAACTTGGAATGATAATACGTGTCTACAAGTCGGATTATTATTTTATTTATTATCCATGATATAAAATAAATAAATATTCATAAAATATTTATTAAATCTTGAATTTTCATTATACAATATATAAAAATAAAATCATAGTAACCTCTAAGAAATAGTTTAAAGGAACTTATAGTTGTATTATTGTATATTATATTCATTTGAACTTGAACTTGAACTGCTTTTTTTCCTGTTAATATAATAATCATCAATACACCTTTCTGTTTTTTTTTTCACAGTAATTAAGAACTAAGAGCATGAAACATATATTTTTATAATGAAAAGTAGGTCCAAGGGAGAATTTGCATCAAATCATAGTTATTAATTTATTCCCTTATATATCACTCCCGTCAGAATGCATATCAATCTTCATTCTCGAGGATAAACAAAGCGAAAGATATTTCCTAATTTCTCGTGGTTTCTTTCACTTTTTCCCTTTGAAAGGAATTTAGTTTCAAGTGGGTGTCTTCTCCTTTTGCTATCTCTGCTGTAAGTTTCCATGCTAACTCTTACCTAAGCAACGATTACTAGCAGCTCACCTAGCTAGGGTTCACTTGCAAATAAACTGTGTAAGAGATTAAGGTTGGAGGTGATTGATTTGATGATTTCTGGTTAATTTCAGATCCCATCAAGAAGATTTCAAAAGGGTCAACATCCATCCTAGTCTTGGCCTCAGATCGAATGTTCAATGAATTTCATAACCATATATTTACGTGAGCTGAGCTCAGGGGACACAACTAAACATCATTAGAACTAGCTGTGCGAATTGGGAAAAAAGGCTGTCTCCTTCGTCTTGCAAGAGCAGACTGATTAGATATATTTTAGTGGACAACAGGGACGAGCATGATTTTACCTAAGAGATGCATAACAATGGGATTCTTGCATGGTCTTTGAAAATAGAAAAGACGATTGCAGGAAATCTCAAAAGTTAGATGCAAAGAAGAGTATAAGAGAATAGTATATATATATATCTTCAATATCTAGGTGAATTTCTTACCGCAACAGTTGTTAGTTATGTTGAACAAGAATATGCTCAGACTTCTTATCATTATCTCTCTCAAACAGTACTGATCATTCCATTCTAATCAACTGGAGTTCATCATTGAATATTTCCCATGGATTGATTGGTGCAATATTAAAAGTACTGGTATAATAAATTAACGAAAAGCATAATAATTTTTTAAGACTGATCCTAAAAGTCGAAGTGACACTATATGCATAATAAATCTCATTTCCAAATCAACACAAGAATTCTGAAGGGGTTGACGGAATCGGATATTTGTTCAATTTCTTATTGATCTCTATAAATTTGATCTTGATTATCATGCATAAAAATAAAATAAAATCAACATTAGAATTATTAATTAACCTTTTCATTAAATAATTAGAATTAAGTATAACTTGGTCTCTATATTTTTAAAATCCATTAAGTTAGTCCCTCCTGTTAAAAATAAACCTTCATAATTAATCCTTTTATTTTCATCTCGTTTATAACTTAGTTTCTCCTTTGGTTAATTCTTGCCACTTTAGTTACGGATTGAATGAGTGGATGCTACACGATATTTTTTAAAATATTTTTTATTTAAAAATACATTTAAATTTTGTTAACATAAGTATATTAAAATCATCAAAAAAATATTAAAAATATCAATTTTCAAACTAAATATACTTCTAAAACACAATTCTAAATAAAATAAATAAATTATGCCGATGTATGCACA
>Ga0325404_1008768_pt1 | contig 10365 bp, 6 predicted proteins | sample PopdelMetagenome_18_FD_205664 | JGI IMG/M metagenome (GOLD analysis project Ga0325404, IMG submission 205664) | Populus deltoides microbial communities from Bellville, Georgia, United States - Xylem-Control-R1 | ecosystem: Host-associated > Plants > Phyllosphere > Stem > Wood/Secondary xylem...
ATGATTGATTTTTAAAATATTTTTTATTTAAAAAATATTTTAAAAAATCAATTTTAATATTAACATATTAAAATGATTTAATAACATAAAAAAATTAATTTTAAATATAAAATATAAATTTTAATGAAATATCCTTTCGAACGTAGTTCCAAACTGCACATTAGTTTTATTTTTAATTACAATAGTATTTTTTTGTCATCAAATTATTATTTTTTTATTGCAATCCGTTGTGAGCTATTTTGTGACAAAAAGTCTCTTATCTTCATGTGTTATAGAGAGTTAAAGGTTTTTATCATATTGTAAAACTTGATTGGAGATGGATTTAATAAGACTTGGTTTGAATTTGTAGTGGAAAAACACAAATAGAAAAACAAAGAATCAAATTGAAAAAAAAAAACATAAGAAAATCACGGTATTAATCTCAAATAGGCTCAAAATTTTAACTTCTATTTGGTGAAAAAAGTTCAAATGAGGTGTTTTTGACTCTCTATCTCACCGAAAAAAATAGATGAGGATTGAGAAAAAAAAATTCAATTTTGCATACCTATACCGAATTAGAGATGTTTTGGATTAAAAAATTAGTTTATTGATATTCTAAAAGTATTTATTAAATATTTTTTTAATAAAAATAGATTGATAAATAGTTTTTTTATCCAAAAAACTTCAGCCCAATTTTTCAACCAATACTTTGGTGACTATAATACTAGCAAGCAAACAATGTATCGTTTGCCATGATAAATGGCGCATTGTTTGCTTTATTTTTTAAAAAAATAAAAATAAATGATAGATAATATATCATTTGTCATTTGAACAAAAAAAAAAAAGTTAGACATATGAACCCCATCTTTTTGGCTCAAGCGTCTCACCCTTTTTTTATGTTATTTTTTAAATTTTTTATTGAAATACACTATAAAAAATCCTTAACATGGTATTTAATTATTATTCAATTTTTCCATGTTTCTAAATTTTAATGGAAATGTTAAAAATTTCTTTTTCAATTATTATGTACCTATATATATATATGTTATTTCCTTTTTATTTCAAATCAATATAGGTTTTTTATATAAAAAAATATATTTGTTGTTGCTTTTTATTCAATGAACCATGCTACTAATAAAATATAATTTTTATTTTTAAAATGAAAAAAAAATACATGAACGAAATATGGTAATTTTGATTTAAAAATATATATATGTCCTTAATAGTTTTATTGATTGTCTTTCCATTATATCTCTATTTTTATAATCATTTAATTAAATTAAAAATAGATTTTAGAAAGCAAGATTGTTTAAACTCAGTTGAGATCATGATCTAGGTAAGGTTAGATAAGTTAATCTGATTTGACCCGATTCAATTTATAATATTAACATTTCAGTATATTTCTTATAAAAATACTTTAGTCAACATCATGTTTAAGGTATAGTACATAGTTTTCTTAATTATTTTAGTAGAGAAAAGTTTCTGGTTTATTAGGTTTACCCATCTAAAAACTTTAATGAATATTTTAGTGATTTTTTTTTTATATATCTCAATGATCTTTTTTAATGTAAACTATTATTTTTAACGTGAAACCCATATCCGTTTGATAGTGAGGTTGTTAAGAGATTGATATTACTTCCATATATCTCGTCGAAGGAAGGGAAATTTAATTGATAACGATTCCTAACAATATTGTTTGTTGATTCTTGATTTTAAGTCAAACAACAGGTTAGCTAATAAGGGTGAAAAGGAGACAAATAGAGAATAAAAAGAAACAAAATTGAAGGTATTCTTTTTGACCCGATAGAACAGAATTAATCATATGAACTGCCCTTTCTGAGTTCCCAAGGGGTTATCTTGTATCTGATATATGCAAGCCGGCTATCTTCAAACCCTCTTTTTCTGGGTTGTTTCCAGGTATCTTTACGCGATCATCAGTCCACTTTACAGAACATGTACGCATGCATCCTGCATTGTTTGAACGTTCTTGGACTACACTACTTCAAACGGAATAATCCAGTTGTTGATTTAGCAATGGATATTTGTGTGTGTATTTAATATCAGCAATGTATTTAGCAATGAAAAAATCCAAAGTTGAATTAAAAACTATAAATTATCTCTTGAAAAATAAATTATCAAAGGAATCTGCAACTAATTATCCGTTGTTGATTCCCAAAATAAGTATCCTTTTAAATCTTGATTTAAAACTAAAACTTTATATCGTTGATATAGTTATGGAGTTCTAAGAATTTCAGTCGTCTGTTAGCTAAACTGTCTCTCTCTCTCTCTCTCATTACACGAGCATACACACACATAGAAAGAGTGAGTTTTCATCTTATAGATCATCACACATGTAAATGCATGTGTAAACATATCATGCTTGAACTCTTTTAATGTGTAATTGATCAAGAAGACATCTACGTACAAAGATGTGAAATATAAGTGAATGATTAAGACAAGACTGCAAGCTTGTTTAATGGACAACAGGTTGTGTATGTTTATAAATACATGTTTAATTTGGTGGGTAAATTTAACTGATTAGGTAATAATAAAAAGTAATTAGAGAGGTTGGTTTACTAAGCTAACTAAAAGCATGAATATAATCAAAGATACCAACTAATATGCATCATTACCATAGTAATTAGGAGATGGGTGTGACAAACTCCTCCTTACCTATACGATAGAAAGGAAGGAAAAAGAAAGAAGTGGAAAAAAATAAAAAGTTCAGTTATAATTGGCTTCTTTAATTTGTGTAACATGCGGCAGATAATGACTGGATTTGATCGATGGCAGAAAAAATGGAGATGTTCTATAGTTGTTCATCATAATCGATGGTAGGAAAAACAAAATTGTGGTCGAGATGAAACTCTGATTAATATCGGGATATATAATCATCAGCATTCACCCAGATAGAGAGGACCTACCATGATCTTTCAGTATGCCACGTCACAATTTCCAGCTGGAGGATCCCGGAAAGTAGATGAATTATTGGAATGTGGATACCACAAGGTAAAAGGGAATCTAACGACATTTATCACCATATGGCATGGTCTCGAGATCATGACAGCTCTTACTGCTTCCACTAAGACCTCCATCATATGCATGGTGAAGGTGGGCTCATCATCATCATCGAATGATTACCTTCTCGGTGTATGAAGTAGATTGCCCTACTCTATAAAACGAGAACATTGCTCGTGTTTTAATGGAAATGAGGCAGTACTGGCTGGTGAGGGTGAACACGAGGGTGAGGATGTTAGGAAAAGCTCGACACCATTATGAATGATGGGGCAAGAGCATGGTTGTTTGGTTCCAGTCGGAGACCGTGATTGATGACACCAAGGAAACATTGGTGAAGCCATCATTTGATGAGGGAGTGTTTTCCTTTCCGAGTGTGGAACCCGTCAAGATATTTGGCCACCATGCACTCCTTTTCCATTATCCTCCACTCCCAATCCTGACATGTCATTTTCATGAATTGATATTTATATTTAGTCTGTCATCCATTACTGCAACTCTCTCCCGCAGCCGCTCTTTCAGTTCTCTTCCAATCCTCTCATCACAGATTTTGAGGAGAGGGTAACCACCTTCCGAGTAAAAGAAATTTGTTCCTTATAAGCTCTGTGGAACTCTTATAATTCAATTTAATTTTAAGGGTTAAATATATTTTTTAGTTTAAAATCTTTTTAAGTGTATTTATTTGAATTCCAAATAAAATTTAATTGCTAAAAAATAACCAAAAACAAATCAGAGAAGAGACACCCTCTTATTTGCTATCCTTTTGGAATTGACATTAAAAATATTATTTCAAAATACCCTTAATGCAAACTTGATTTCTTACAAAACTCTTCACTGTCTCTTTCCCTCATTTTCTAACACTTTCTTTCGCATAGTGGGATTACTGTAGAAAATATATAGGCTAATGTCTAAAAAATTTTGAGCTGGGTTCCTTTGACCAAAATGTAATTTGTAACAAATGATTTATGTAACAAAAATGAATTATAAATTAAACTCAAAATAGTTAATATTGCTAATTCAATTTATTTTTACAGTATTCCAAACACTTGAATTGAATTTAATTTTGTGGTATGAGAATTGTAATAGATTATGAATTGAATTTAATTTTGGTTCCAAACATATTAATGTTTTAGCTCTTTCCGTTCCTTGGATCAAGCCCAGAAAAACTTCTCAAAAACCTTGGGCCAACGTACGAGCAGTAACCATTCGGACCTTCAATGGCTTCATACTTGCCAACTTTCCAGCTTCAGAATCGGTTTAAAATCCATCACTGTAATTGTTAAACCCAACAATTAATCAACATTAATGACCCTTGTTTACCTGGACATATAAACTTGCATAAGAAGACATAACAAAAGCTAGTAGCCTTGAAACAATGCACGTATGATCAAAGGCTGATTTGAGTTGCTAGGGCAAGCATGGGGTCGTGAGCTAAACAATGCACGTATGATCAAAGGTTGCTGTCTGCCAGAGGGGTGGGAAGTATAATTGAGTAACTGAGGCCCAATCAAGTAAGAATCCAGTTACAGTTATTGCTCAAGTTTACCTAAACAACGAGATTCCATATCTCGTCTTCGTATAGATGGTATTTTAACTTGGCAATTAAATAAAAAAATACATGCATTTACGGGTATTCGAAACTAAAAAAGGCCTAATTAAAATGTGAGTAAAGTAAACAAGGGAAAGCCTAATGGGGCTAAGGTTGACAAAAAGCTTTGAATGACGATCAATAAAGAGATCAGTGTTCCGTGGAGGGCAGAGCGCATGACGGGAATGTTAATTTGATCCTCGAGAGTATTTTCATATGAGCTCCACGTCCAGCATCAGACCATGCTTTATAAGAAACTTTTATGCCTTCTCTCCGTAGGATTTCTCAAGGACTGAGACCCCTGGTCCATATATCAATCGGCAGCGCTCATCGAACGAACCAACCAGTCGGGAGACTACCTCCTTGAAAAACATGGATGCCACCTGTCAAACAAAGCCCTCGCTAAATCAAGATATACCAGATTTTGTAAAACAATCTTGAAGCCTCAAGCATGCTACAGATATTCTTTCCATGAGAAATATATGAGTGCTGACATGGTAAAATTATGCTGGTGACTGAATTTTGAGCTATGAGAAGATGACTAATCCAGAGTTACAGCAAGTCACCACTACCCCCACCTATCCCAATTTAGGTTGGCCTTTTTCAATGACATTTAAAACTTATAAATCTGAAATGGCCCATCACTACTACCACAGTGATCCCAATCTACAACTTATAGGCTGAGACTTTGAATTGTCATTCCAAAACAAAAGGTTTTGGCAATCCAGAATTTTCCTCCAATCTTTTCACCTGTTATTTCAAGGCAACACAATCCTGGTGCGAATTACACCCAGCCCATCATACCATAAATCCATTCATATAACAACTCCATCATCCCATTCTGATGTAGTGTAACTAGAACTAGGAGGAGGCTAGAGAACGACGATGATAAAAGCAGCTCCTTCCCTCCATCTGCTTTGTTTGTTTGAGCTATATATGTAGTTTGTGCTTTATTTCATAAAAGAAAAGACCTTTTCTTTTATTTTTTTGAAAAAAAGGCCAAATAAAAAACAGAGTGTCAATTTTGCAGGCTACATTCATCCTTTGATCATTGAAATCAATTGTGTCCAAACTACAAACATGGACAAGAGCCAAGTGTAACGTTCATAGGAGAGTGAACAGTTTTTTTCTCATCCAGCTACATTTCCACTTTTCAATTTCAGGTTAGAAATGTTCTTCAAACCATTATGAAAGTGCTATTGTCAATCTACAAATTTACAATTTTTTCCTCAAAACTAGCACAACAAATCGCCCCCCTTCTCATATTTTTCATGCCAACCAATTTAATATTTTCAATTGGCAAAATTAGGCTTCTTAAGTGACTGTGACTAACTGTACCAGGTATGCTAACCAAGGAGGATAGATTTCCTATTCAAGTGTTTGAGACCCATATGAGAAATTACTAAAGACAGAATGATGCAATAAATACCTTTTCATATCAAACTGTGTCTTCATTTATCAAATTGCAAGTCTACTCAGCAACTACAGTTTACAAACTAAAACAATAGGCTCGTTGGGACTTCTGAAATGTTTGGCCCCTCTTTGAAGAGCAGGTATGCTAATGCTTTTGGAATTTCTATATACACACATCATAGAAGCACAATAGATTGGAGTTTCATGTGAACTAAATTACTTTATTTTTAATTGGTGCATTTAACTTTGTGCAAAGAAATATATGCTTCTGAAAAGATTGATAACTCATTCACACAACTGACAACTACAAAATCACAGAGTAAAGCTCTTACAGGAAAGTGGACACTGTTTTCATCCAATTTTGTGTCCACTTTCCAGTTTCACTTCAGAATAATGCCCTCAAAAGATATTCAAAATGTTATTCTACATTATTCTTTTTGAGATTTTAATTTAAACATCACTTATAAGCATAAATCAGGCATCATGAAGTTAGATATCAGTCACATTACAAGTGAGAATATTGGTGTTGACAAGGGGCATGGAGTTATTTTTGCATTCAGCATGCATGTGTAGTTTGATTGTTTTTTGATAGCATGCCACCTTATCCCACTTCAAATTGTAACTTTTCTATCAGTAATTAGTTTCTAATCCATTTTCAATATCTTTCAAAAGTGCCAATCAAGTTTATGCCTTGATAAAATGTCTAGTAAAAGTGTAAGCCAAACTGCAAGATGTCGCGTGCCTCTTTTAAATTTCAAATGGAGCAATTCCGCATTTTTCATTTATTTAGTAACTTTTCTGCTAGCAAAAAACAAATACGTCATAAAAAGTATGTATATAATCATTTGCACAATGAGTGGTGAATGAAACATGCAAGAGAAGCATGTATTCAACTTCATAATTTCAAATTAAAACTAACAAATTCAAGAAAATAAGATCTTTACCTGTCTGTAAAGTGGTGACTGGAATTTGAAGTCCACTAAAAAATAAAGTTCACAAGATCCTGGAACTGGCCCCGGATTGAATTCCCAAATATTTATCAAATGGTCAAAGAGGTTACTCTCTGATGAAGTTGTCTGGAAGTAAAGGACAGTCAAAAGTAACATTATCAACAAAAAAAAAGACTTGAAAACAAATGATAGTAGCAACTTTAGTCTGAGAATAAGAAAAAAAAAACAAAATATTCAATTGCAAGTATAAGAACTAACTCAGGTATTTAATACAGCAACTTTTCCACACTAAAGACTTCCTGAACTGGCAGCAACTTCTTACTAAATAGGTGAGTGGTATGAGAATTGCCCTCGAGATTTTAATTCAAGTGTCTCAAAAAGCAAGCAGCGTAAAAACTACCGCAAGTTTGCTTATAATCAATACATGTATTAGAGACATTTGTTCAATCAAATTTATTTGATGACAACATTGCTGCCTAATTTTGAACATTGATTTTCAACTTGCTTTTTCTCCTTCATAAGGGCAAATTTCTGTTTTTTTTAATTTTGTATACCTCCTTTTACCTGCAAGTCTGAACTTCAATGCCAAAAAGAGCCACTAAAATTTCAGCCACACTCCTTGATGGAATCCACAATTAGCATTCTCATTCGGAGACATGTAATTAGATGCAAATCTCACACCAAGAAGCAGATGTGTTTACCTTGAGAAACTTCGGTCTATTTAATTCTACATGAGAAACATAGCTCTCGACGAGAAACTTAAAACCAATCTCCAACTCCGCATCAAATGATCCATCTGGGTACTGTTTCAGTATCTCCGACCGCTGACACCACGGTACAAACCCATGATACAGATCAACGGCAGCAACCACATCAAATAACTGCTCCGGAGAATACCTAAATTCCACAAAAATAACACAGCAAAACAGCTCAATCATAAAAAACAAAAAAAAAAACTAATTTCTGAATTTGCATTGCAGTATTAAAATCCTCAAGGTAATAAAATAGGAGTTAGTAAAATGAAATAACTAAATTACCCTAACACGCGCCTCTCTTCGTAAACCTTCGATAAAACACCACCTTCTTCACCGTCACCGCAACCAAGAAACCCTCGTTTTATAGTAGTGTTATTATACAAATTTCCTGATGCGAGATCAAAATCTTTCCGGTTATTGTAAGTTCCTCTACTAATTGATGGATTCAAGATACCGGCAAGGCTACTCAAGCATCGAGTTTGATCGAATTTGTGGCTATTATGATTTATTGCGGACCTGAAGAGATGTTTCCATACATTTTCACGGGTTATTAAGGAACGGATTGCTTTCGAGGTTGACATTGTAAATATAGGTGAATGTTGATTTTGGATGAATGAAAATCACTGCAAAAAATTGGAGAAAATTGAATGAGATAGGGACGAATTGAAACCCTAGAATTTTGGGGTGAAGAAGAAGAAAGGACAGGGAGCGTACATTATTAAAAGACCACAAAATAATTTATTTCCACAGCGAAGGGCGCCAATTTGGACAGCAACGCGAGACCGATGGACGGATGGAGGATTGGATGTGCGTATAATAAGTTGTTTTTCATAATCACACTATGTTGGTATATTCATGTTAAACGTGATTAATTTGATAATATAAAAAAAATTAAAGCAATAATAATAAAGATAAATTAAAAGAATATTTTCCCATACAAAATTGGATTAACATGCAAAATTTATTATCTGGAGAATAAAATCAAGATAGCCCCGTGTAAGAATGGAATTGTGAAAATCAATTATAAAAAAATAAAAGAAAAATTAAATCAAATAAGTCAAATTTTTCAAGCCTATGATCTAAAAGGTTAATAAAATCCTGATTAAAAAAATATTGAGATATAAAATAAATAAAAAAAATTCAAATAAAAAAAAAATTAAAAACAAAACAAGTAGGAATAAAAAATAAAAACTAAATTTGATATAGAATAAAATGAACTAAAATATCAAGGGTGTAGTTGAAAAAAAATCAATTACAAGAATTATATAAGATATTGAGGGATGCAATTGAAAAGCTAATTTAATTAAGAGAATGATTAAAAAACTAACAATTAAAATAATGAGAACCATATCTAAAAGTTGAAAAAAATAAATCAGGGTTAAATTAAAGAAAAAATTAATTCCATGGGTTATTTAAAAAAACAACAATAAAAAAATAAAAATCATATCTAAAAGAAAAAAAAATCAAAGAATTGCTTTAAAAATAAGTAGGGAAAGACTTTAAAACTGATAGGGAGATAAAAGAATAAAAGGGAAAAAAAAAGAAATGGCCACTCACACAAAACTTAACATGGTTTTACCTGGTGTACCATCCCTGTAATGAAGGTGTTGCTGCGAGGATTTAAAATGTCATTGTGGAAGTTGGAGTTTAACCACCAGACAACTTTACAAATATCGTTCAAAGACTAAAAGAGCACCTAAATACAACCGTTTTTTTTATATAAAATAATATTTTATATATGCCAAATATTAAATTGTTCTTATTCAAACTCGATAATTATAAAAAAAAATTAAAAAAACAAGAACACCCTTTACCGAAAGGAAAGACAATTATAATTCAAGAGTCTTTTAGTAATCTTACTGTGCAACCATAAAAAAGAAAAAGTTGAAAGTACCCCTACCCGCCAGTGTTTAAGTTTTTGCCTCTAATGGCATGTCAGTAATTTCACCCCTGCTTTCAAGATCACATGTTGTGTTTATAGGGAAAAAAATAAAATCATCATTTAACTATTATAATTTACTTGTCAGCGTTTAAGTTTTTGCCTCCAATGGTATGTCAGTAATTTTACTATGCAGATAACAACAAAAAGATTATTATACCCCCGCTTCCAATATCAAGTATGTTATGTTTATAGGGATAAAATCATCATTTAACTATTATAACCTACAATAATAACGAGTTTATGTGCAGAGTCATAAATGCAAATTAAAATAAGTAACCCTTTTAGTTTCACGGTTGGATGTTTTATTTTTTATCAATTTAAGTCGTCATTTGTCAGTAAAGTTCTTTGTCAAATCTCTCATGTTAGGTCCTCAGTGATGTGTCCATTAAATGATTATTAAATGGTTAGAGAACCATGCTACATGGTGGATCAAGTAATAAAAAAAAAATTACCTTAACAAATATATATATATATATATATATAAAAAGTTTGTAGAGAATTATTTGGGTATTTTTATCCAATCTAACTTAATGGACCAATTTTAAAATTTTTTGATTTGATTTTTTTGTTCAAACTAAATTTAAAATTAAATAATATGAAAGTTATCCCAACTTTAATTAGTCAACTTGCTTCATTAAAAGATATTCCAATCGACTAGCGAGATAAAAATAAAAATGAATTTTAGAAAAAAATAATGAAATTGACATAAAAAACCTTTTATGA
>Ga0325404_1008769_pt1 | contig 10364 bp, 7 predicted proteins | sample PopdelMetagenome_18_FD_205664 | JGI IMG/M metagenome (GOLD analysis project Ga0325404, IMG submission 205664) | Populus deltoides microbial communities from Bellville, Georgia, United States - Xylem-Control-R1 | ecosystem: Host-associated > Plants > Phyllosphere > Stem > Wood/Secondary xylem...
ACACCTCAACATATTTTTATTCTCAAGATGTTAGTGTTGCATCACCATAAAAATTTCTATGCAGTGTAGGCACTATATTTCTTGTCAATGATTATTTTTTACCCACACTTCTCTACCAATGGCATAACAAACACCACATTTAATGTTAACATCAACCTCTTCACCAATGGTGTATACCGAGTCTATATATCAAAGTACTGTAACAATACTCTCCATGCTCCATTGGGTGCTTGTAACTCATACAATCATGTATTTGTAACACCACTCTCCTCACTCCATAAGGTAAATTGATGTGACCAAGGTCTATAAACATCTTTGGTAATTAGGTAAAATAAGAAGGCTAAGTCAGGCAATAAAAAGCCACACTTTTTCTCATACTCATTATATTATCTCTTTTTTACATTATTTTCTTTTAAAAATTTATTAACTTAAACATCAGAGGGTCTCTTATTTCGACATGGGACTTATGTTGTAGGAAACACTAAGCCTAAAGTGAAAAACACACGTTAACCCTAATCACCATTTTCCAAGATGTAACCTGAGGAAAGACCATTTTTTTCTAAAGTTTTCATGACTTCACTTTTTTAAAACCCAAAACACCAATTATTATTTGCAATCATTTTCATTGATGGAAATGATATACTGTAAAGGGAAAAAATTAATTTGATGTGATCATAACTACGACATCAAATGATTCATTAGAAGTGTTCATTGGGTATATTCTAAGACCTAAAATGAAATGAATCTAAGAGGAGTTAAATGGGCTAAGTCAATAAGCTTGGGTTAAAAAGGATCGAATCTTCCAATCTAGACCTTTGTATACTTATTGGGTCATATCTAAAGTTATAGAAGGATTTTGGATTCGATTCTAATTGGATTGGAAACTATACATTTGTATATTTCCAATGATATATGGTAGAATTGCTAATTTATCCGAACAAGAGGGAACAACATGTTTAAAGTTGGACCTAAAATCTGTCAGCAAAGTGCAAAAATTGAAAATACTTATTTCATTAAGAGTCCTTAATGTTATTGGGAACTTATGTGGCAGAATTTAGGTTACTTATTTTACAAAGATTCCATATCAAACAAGAAGAATTAATTGGTCAAAAATTATTTCTTATTTTACTTGTTCATCAATGATTCTTCAACAATTATTTCTCAAAGGTATTTTTCACTATCATATACGGAAAAAGAATAAAAATAATTTTAGACTAGTATTTTATTTATCTTTATTATTTTTAAACCTTATGTTAATTAGTTTGGGGTTTATTTAAATTGGATGCATGTATGACCCATTAGCATTAAGATTTTTATTTTCAGTTTGTGTGAGAAAATACTATTTGTAAGGACAAAATATAAAGACTTCACAATACTATTGTTGCTGAATTTATTTAGTTTATGTGAGAGAGATTCTCACATTCTTTGGTTCTCTAGCAAACTAAATTTACTTATCGAAGATTAATTAGTTTTGTAATATCTTTTTTATACTTTTCATTCGTGAATTGTAAAAAAAACTAAGCAAAACCAGTGACAAAGAAAGCTGGAAACATAGAGGAAAAAAAGCTGTTGCAAATTATGAAGAACACCTCTTCAGCCCTTACTTGTACTAAACTTGAACCAAAATTGATGTACACCATAATTAATTTCCATTGTTTACCAGCCATAAAAAAATAACTTGATAGCCTTTTGCCTTTAAAATTATAACAATTCAAATGGAGGAAATAATTGTTCAAGCAATTTGTTAATGGGTTGGCTTAAAAATAAACTTTATGGGTTTGAAAAAGTTTTTCAGCTCGCAGCTATAAGACTCCTAACAAGTCCAACGAGCAAGTGTATACTGTTTAAGTTTAAAATCCATTTAATCTATGAATTATGTTTTCTAAAAGCTTTAATGCCATGCAAATTTAATTTTAACTCTTCAATTTTTTACTATATAACCTACAGAATATTTCAACTAAAAAATCATTAAAATTAATTTTTCATTTACTTAAAATTTGTTTTTAAAAAGTTAATAATCTGTGTTAATGTATAATTTACAACAAAATCTTAATTCAAAAAATGAGTGGACTTAATTTTTAATATGGTATTAAATGCACCTTTAATCATATTTTTTAGAATAAAATTTTAACATTTCCTTCTCTTTTTTTTCTTTCTTAATTCAGCTATTAGTCTGGAAAAACAAAAAATACATGCCACGTGTCACAATTATAAGGGCACACAAGGAATCACGTGGCTGCACGCGCAGATTATGTTGTCATACAGACGAAAAAAGAAAATACGCTAGGAGCCTAAATCACATTAAAAAAAAAAAAGAAGAAAAGGAAGAAGAAGAAAGATGTTGTTGATCAGATAATATCAAGATTGATATAATAAGTTGTTTTCTTAATATTTTTTTAAAAAAAATATTCTATCTTGAATTTGTTTTTAGTCAAATTATATTTTTATTAATCATTTAGATTGTTTTTAGATCAAATTCATCAAATTAACTAAATCATATAGAATCAAGCTCCATACAATTTAATTTGTTTCTATTAAAAAAGACATCTTATTTATGTTTTTTTTTTTAAATAATCCAACTCACACTATAATACATGCCAATAATTTAGTTCTGCACTATTTCTAAATGTATACCTTAGTCATGCTGAGTTGTAAGATATATATATATATATATATATATATATATATATATAAACTTATGGGAAAAATATTATGCATTTATTATGGACATAGACTCATTGTACTATGGACCACACTATAGACATAGAGTATTTAGTCCAAATATTATGCAATTAAAGCTAGTGGGTTCACCTTTGACCCGTGACACATTGGTGAGATGACCTGCAAGCAATGAATAGTGATAGTTTGGCTATAGAGCTTCCATAAAGAATTTATTTTTATCTGGGTTGTTGGGTTCTCTTACCCACCAAAACCCAATAGTGTTGGGTCTTGCAGCCAGCAGGACCCTATAATATTAGGTCCTACTGGACAACCAGACCTAATAGCCATTTGAAATAAGAGAATAAAAGCTTTTAAAAAAAATCATCTATTAGTTATAAGAACAATCTTCATATGAAATATTAAAAAAAAAAAAAGTTCCTTACCTTAAAAGGATATAACCGAATATCTCTTTTAATTGTCTTCAAAGAAGAAAGATGAAAATAAAACTTCCTTCTCTTCTTTATAATATGAAATTTATTTTTTCTATGTTAAATTAGTTGTCACCCCCCCCCCCCCCCCGCGATCCCTTACTTAACACCATTCAGTACCTGTAATAAATTCCCAAATATTTCCAATTTGATATTTTTCATTTTTAAATTTTTTTTTATTTTATTTAAATTTTTTTCCTAGTGTATAGAAAAAATAAATTGATGGAACTTTTTTATTTTATACAAAAGTTGGGTGGTGATAATTATTTTTCATTTGAGATTGGGTTGAATTTTCTTATTAAAACATGTTTGTTTTAGCGTTTTAAAAATGTTTTAAAAAAATTTTGATAAGTTTTTATTTTTTTCTTTACTTTAAATTAATTTTTTTTTAAATTTATTTGTATTATTTTGAAGTGATGATATAAAATATCAGTTTAAAAAAAAAACTATCTCAATATATATTTTTTTAAAATAACAATGTTTTTGGACTTGGCTTCGACAGCTAGACCAAATGTTTGGGTCTGGTTGCGGAGCCAGAACACAATCTTAGGTCTGGCGACCGAGCCGAATCTAATAGAATTGGGTCTCGCTTTGTAGGCAGACCCAAATTTTGTTTTCTAGTCAAAAAGTGTCTTTGGGTAGTTGGGTCCTGCTGGGCAGCTAGATCCAATAGTGTTGGGTCTTGCTGTCAATCGGACCCAATACTTTAAATTTTTTTTCTTTTCTCCTATTTAATTTATTTTTCATACGATAAAGACTAAATAAGTTGATGAGACTTTTTTCATATTGTACAAAAGTTAGGTGATGATAATTTTTTTTATTTGAGGTTGGGTTGAATTTCCTTACTAAAGCATGTTTGTCTTTACATTTCAAAAATGTTTTAAAAAAATTTTGAAATTTTTTTATTTTTTTCTTTAATTCGTATTAATATTTTTTTATGTTTTTGTATTATTTTGATATGGTGATACAATATCAATTTTAAAACATAAAAAAAATATTCTATCAATATATTTTTAAAAATAACCATTACATGATAATATAATAACTAGTATAGTGGCCTGCGCTCCGTAGCGGGTCAATAACAATTTTTTTTAGATGTAAAAATGCTTGATTTGGGTTAAAAGCATGAAACGTATTAGCACCATCACCATCTTCAAATAAAATATTTTCTACAATAGCACCATAAATACCATAATATAGCAATGCTTAATATATCGACAACTAATTTCTTTCCCTATAATGTTTTTTTTAAGATATTTACAATTTTATGTTTTTTCCTTTTTTGTTCTCTTATTTACTTTTTTTTCATACTATAAAGACAATAAATAAATTGATGAGACTTTTGTTTTATAATGTAAAAAAGTTGGGTGATGATTTTTTTTTTCATTTAAGGTTGTGTTGAATTTAATTATTACAGCATGTATGTTTTTGCATTTTAAAAATTTTAAAAAAAATTGAAAATGTTTTATTGTTTTTCTTTACTTCAAATTAATATTTTTTTCCTCTTGAATTTTTTTATATTTTATCTTATGTAATTTTTTTTCATACGGAAAAGAGAATAAATTGATTGAACGTTTTTTATATTGTACAAAAGTTAGGTGATGATTATTTTTTTCATTTGAGGTTGAGTTAAATTTCCTTATTAAAGCATGTTTGTTTCTGTGTTTCAAATATACTATAAAAAAATAAATTTTTTTATTTTTTTCTTTAATTCAAATTAATATTTTTTTGAATTTTTTGTATTATTTTGATGTGATTGAAAACGGTGTAGGTCCCTGAAATTATACCTTTTGGTCCGCCTACCCAGTAGGTTTTAATACCTTTAGGTCCGTTGCTTAACAAAACCCAATAGCATTGGGTCAGGCTGCCAGCCCAACCCAAAAACTATTGGAAGAACACTTGGGTCTGGTTGTCCAGCAGGACCTAGTAGCTTTCGGAAGAAAACTTGGGTTCGACTGCCTAGCCTGACCCATTAGCTTTGGGTCGGGCTGCCCAACATGATCCAATGCTATTGGATCCAGCTGCCCTGCAGGCCCAATGCTATTGGATGTGGCTGCATAGCAGGACACACTAGCTTTGTATTCGGCTTCCCACCAAGACCCAATAGCTTTTGGAAGAAAACTTGGGTCCGTTTTTGACACGACCAAAAGATTGATGTCTTCTTTCAAGTGCAGGAGTGTCGAAGTAATAAATAACTCGACAAGACCAGAGTCGAACCACAGGGAGGTTAACTATATAAATTATAAATAATATTAATACAACAACAACAACAACAACAACAACAACAATAACAACAACAATCAATCAAATCCAAAATGAAGCCCAAGATGTGAAGCTCATGCCGAGTTGAGCGAGCAAGCGCATTTGACTTAAGTCAAAAGGCCACTTCGCCTAAGGTTTCTTTTGTCTAAAAGCTTTGGAGCCTTACAAACTTAACTTCCCAATACAAGTTACAAGAAAATCTTGTATTCTTTTAATATTGAAATATAGGGTTTTGGGTTTTACAAAACATGTCAACCAAAGATTCCTAAAAATTAATTTCTCATTCACTCATAATTGTTTTTAATTATGTTAATGTTTTATATGAAAATATTTTTGTTAAATAATAATTTCTAATAAAGTTTTAATTCTAAAAATAAGTGTTCAACTTTTTAATTTAGCCTTAAAATTGTCCATTAACAATGATTTTAAGCAAATTTTCTAACATTTATTTTTACGTTCAGGAAGTACTAGTATAAAAATTGATTTAATGAAATTATACCAGGATGATGGGATATCTCCAATAACAACTTTTTTTTCAAATGTAAAAAAAAAAAAGTATAGAGAATATTTTAAGTGTCTTGGGTCTGACAGTCAAACCAGACTCAAGAGCCTTGGGTCTGGCGGCTGATCCAGACCCTGAATAGCCTTGGGTCTGGCTGTAAATAATTACTCAATAACATTAGGTTTGACGGCAAAATCAGTCCTAAGAGCTTTGGTATTGGGTCCTGTTGGGCGGCCGGACCCAATAACGTTAGGTCATGTTGGGCTGCCGGATCAAACAATATTGGGTCCAACTAACCCAAGTTTTTTTTCAAAAGCTATTGGGTCCTGGTAGGAAGCCGGACCTAAAGTTAGTGGGTCTTATTGGGCAACCAGACTCAAAGATATTAAGTCCTGTTGGGCAGCCGCACTCAATAGCCTTTGGCCTGTAAGGCAGCCTGACCTAATAGCATTAGGTCATGCTGGGCAGCCGGGCCAAATACTATTGGGTCATTCTAGGTAGTTGGGCCCAAAGCTATTGGGTCTTATAGGGCGACCAGAGCCAATAACGTTGGGTCTTGTAGGGCGGCCATACCCAATAGTGTTGGGTCATGAAGGGCTGCTGGACCAAATTTTATTGGGTGCTACTAGGCAGCCCAACCCAAAACTATTGGGTCTTGCTAGGAAAACTGATTAGTACTTAAAAGTGCATTTTTATCAACGTTTTATATCATCATTTTGCACTTGAAGTATCAATAACTCCTTAATTAAAGCATGTTTTATAATCATAAGTCTGATACGATAAGATACCTTTAATTTATGGTAAATGTTCATCTTAAATGCAGGCCTATCATATAAATCAAAAGATTGATTGATGATTTGAACTATTGAAATTGAGAAGACAAAGAGAGGGTTAAGCTTAGAAAAGAGATGCTGGTTTAGTCTAAAATGGAACACTATTCAGTCATTGGGTCATATCTGGAGCTGTAGATCTTGGATTTCAATTTGGTTTATATGGCTAGAAAGCTAAGACATAGGCCTAAAACATTTATGGGAATGCAACACTCAATTCTGCTGTTTGGAAGTCCAAATCTTAGCAACAACGGAGAAGTCAGAATCTGTCCTGCAGCCCAGACACTGTTCAGTGTTAAGCCCATATCTCGAGTTTTAGAAGTCCAATGCACCAATTTTTTTTTTGGAAAGCTAAGACAATTTCATAGAACTTTCATGATTTAAATCTGTTCAAATTATAACGTTATCAATGACGTTTTGTTCAGACAAGAAGATAAGGATTGTCACTAAGTCAAGATGTGGTCACCCACTCAACAATGATATAAGGATTGAATAATGATAAAAAAATTTTTGTTAAGGTTAGAGGATCCACTAATGGTATTTCAAACAAATATAGTATAAACTCTTATTACTCAACTGGAAACCACATACAAAGGAGGTTCCAATCGGATTATAAATTGTTAACATGATTACATTAGTTATGTTATTCAAATAATGCTAATACTTGTAAATGTTGTCAGACATTCATGATTATAATTTATGTTAACAACAAATCAAGTTTCTTTCATAGCACAGGTGTCGGTTATACCATACGGTTTGGGCTATGAAAGTGCCAAGTATTTGTTGTACCAAGGGTTATACAACATAAATCTAGATTAACCATTTAACATGCAAAGTATTAAAAGTGAATAAGAAAACAAATATAAAACATGTTAGTATTAAACATTAAAGTTCATGTTGAGTTTACACTATCCTTATCCTTATGGATCTATTTTGATAACCATAGCTTGAGGTTTAAGGCAACTATGTTTATTTATTCATTATAATATTCATCATCTTTTGTCTTACATCAACTATGCATTTAATGATCTATTTCAGTAACCATAACTTGTATTATACATCAACCATACACTCATCAATTCATTTTGATAATCATAGATCACATTTTACATTATCTATAATCATTAATTTGTTTAATAAACTCATCAATTCATTTTGATAATCATAGATCACATTTTACATTATCTATAATCATTAATTTGTTTAATAAACTTAACTTGTTCTTTAAGAAATTCATTGCAGCCAACTTAACTTCATATTATAGCCCCCACAATTGCAGCTAGCTTTTCACATCTCATTCCCCTCACAACTATCTGACTATTTCAATCATCTATTTGTCCCCGTCATGAAGGCATATTCATTTTCATATCATTTTCCTGCCTTGTAGGTTTATTTCCACTTAATATCATTAACCTGCCTCAAAAGAATAATTTATATGATACCATTTTCCCACCCTGAAGGTATTTTCCAACCCCAAAGATATAATTTATTTGATATCAATTTTTTTTATAATGAGCACTTGTATATAGATAACTTGCATTCTAATATTTACACTAATAACTTGAAAAATCAAAGGGGTAAAGGGTGAACCCTTACCTGAAGTTCCACTCCACACGTTTCTCCTACAAATCCCAAATGATAACAAATTGACATCTTTTTTGGCCAAAAACATATATTTGTTCATTTAGCAACCAATTTAGCCTCAACAAATAAGTACATAAGTTACCATAAACATTTGCACAATCTTAGCTTATTTTAGCCATTACAAGCATACACATAATCAATCCATTCTTTAACAATAACATAAAAACATTTGACCATTCATACCTCAACACCTATACACCTTTGGCTCTTTATTTCCCTAAATGTTTTAGCAAATATCAACGATATCACACACAAACTTTTTAGCCATCAATCCATTAACACGCATACACACTATTTGGTTGAACAATCCATAACACACACATATAATCTTTTGGCCATTATAGCTCACACTTACATACATTCATGACTATTATAACAGTCCATAAGTACATGCATTTATAGCTATCCTAGCAGCCCATAATTTCACATTTTTAGGGTTGTCATAATAGCCTTTAATCATACATATTCTTAGTTATTGTAATAACTTACATTCACCTATATAAATATTGTCATGGTATCCCTTAAACTATCTACTTTTCCTACCATAATAGCCCTAAATTACACACATAACATTGCCCAAATCAGCCCAAACTCACATATTTTTGCACTGCTATAACAACCTTGAATTACACATATAATGCTCCCAAATTAGCCTAATATCACATACTTTTATGCTGCTAGACCTTTATTATGCACATAACGCTACCCAAATCAGCCCAAACTTGCACTTTTTTGTACTAATATAACAACACCTAATCTTCACACATTTAGGCTGTCATAACAACCTATAAATACTCAATCCATGGTTGTCATTCCAACAACATTTGACCAAGGAGAAGGAGACAACATACAACACATTTACTCACTAACATTCAATGTCTAAACCTTTCATCATCTATTTTTATAATCCGTTTTATTTTCTAAGCTTATTGTTACCTAATTTTCACAATCCAATTTAATGACCAAAGTTTTTGCATATTAATCATGCCCAAGTAATTAAATATCTCACATCATTTCTTCTCAATCTTTTATGAAAAGTTTAGTAGTCAATACATGGGTCCCTTTTATGACATATAGTTAATTACCATTAAAATTGTCAAACTTCAATTTAATAAGTCTATTTTTCTTCACACAATTTATCAAACACCTACTGTGTATTTAAAATAAATCATCTTTTACATAAGGACATATATATACTTCATCTTTTTTAAAACATAACAATAATGTTTTACTCATCATAATCAATTTATAATCATTCCCACCATGAATCTACACATCATAGGTCAATTCACAATGATTTTAATCCCAATTATATATTTAATTCATAATTATATTATATAGTTAACATAAATTCCAGCACTAATTATACATACATATTCTTCCAAAACACACCAATAAAAATTTCATACATCATAACTCAATTCATAATAACTATTATCATAATTACCTATTAAATGTATCATCAAAACTTATAATTTACAAAAAAAATCATCTCTAATTTCAACTATCATGGCCTACCATCCAAGGGTTTTGAAATTCATGCTTGGCCTCATATACTTTGCTAATCATATTATTCATACCATCCTAGCAGAAAAATATCTAAGAATTCAATCTAATTTAACATTTCCATCATTTAATTCCAACTACATACAACACCAATAACCTAGCATATATATATATTTTTTTTTTCATCTTTGAACTTAAAGGATAGAAATGAAATCAAAGGAATTTAATGCTTCTTACCACTCATAAACAACTCAAATTTGATGGGTCTTTTGATTAGAGTCCAAAAAGAAATCCTTAACTTGTTTCCCCTTTTTCCACCTCTCCTCCATTTTGAAGAACTCTCTCTCTCTCTCTCTCTCTCTCTCTCACTAACTACCCTAATCTTTCAATTTATCTCTAATCTCACAAGGAAATCATAAGGATTTAATAAAGTTAATATGAAGTGTTATATCATAATGCCGAAAACAAAAG
>Ga0325404_1008772_pt1 | contig 10362 bp, 7 predicted proteins | sample PopdelMetagenome_18_FD_205664 | JGI IMG/M metagenome (GOLD analysis project Ga0325404, IMG submission 205664) | Populus deltoides microbial communities from Bellville, Georgia, United States - Xylem-Control-R1 | ecosystem: Host-associated > Plants > Phyllosphere > Stem > Wood/Secondary xylem...
AGAGAATTTTTTTTCCATTTGACTTTGTATTGAGGAATTTGTTATTAAGGCTAGAAGAGTGTTTTTTATGTTGAAGAATTTATTTATTGAGTCCATAAGAGTATTTTTAAGTGAAAATATGTAAAAATTTATTTTTTCAATCCAGAAAACTCTAATTTAATTTTTTAGCCCCTTCACTAATGACTGGAAATTAGACATTCAAACAACATGTCATCTGCTTTTTCTAAAGAGCAATTGATAGACCACATGTCATTCGTTCAATTTGAAAAGAAAAAAAGAAAAACCTCATACTGGAAGTCCAGGCTAGAAGGCCATTGCACCTGGACTTATTATGATAGCCCAGACATGCTAGGCTATCAAGGTACATGTATTTGATTTTTTTTTATTTTTTTAATAATTTAAATTTAATTTAATTATTTTAAAATATATTAGATATGTTATTTTAATAAATTCTTAAATTAATTAAAAATATATTTTAGATATTATTTTATTAAATATTGTTTATTTTTTCCTTTATTTTTATATTAGATTATAGAAATCTTTTTCTAACGTCAGCAAGTTTTTATTTTTTATTTTATTTTGTTTATTTATTATGAACATCTATTTTTTTATTATATAATTAAATAAAAAATAATTTTAAAAATTAAATTTATTAAATATAATCAAGTATATAATCTAATTTAGGGTTTGACAAGTTAACCTATATCAATCTAACATATCACCATTTAAATATTAAAAAAAATATTTTAAATCTAAACAATATTTTTACCCGTTATCTCGTTCCCTTTAACCCATAAAGTCACATATATCACGTCGGAGCAACCTCCTCAATAATATATATAAAGACACACAGTCAAAAGTTTTAATTTAACCTTAACAGGAACAATCATCTAAGTAAATGCTTAATTTGTAAGCATAACATGGCTAAACAGACCAGCAAGCGTCATGGCGAATCTCAGGTGCAACTCTGCACACTCATGAGATGAGGGCAATTGCATTTGATAAGGGCGAAAAAAATACTCCAGAAGAGAAAAAGATCAGAAAACAAAATAATTCAGAGCTCTATTATGCTGTAGGCATATGAACAATCACATTTAGAGGCAATTCCTACATCCCTTATCAAAGAGAACTTCTCTACAAAATTCACAGCATACAAGTATACAGATTTGACCTTCGACACTGGAAGAAACCCTAAAATAACATCTACTTACATATCCTCATCCATTCAACCGAGATCATCATGTTTCAAAAGTTTACACACACGTTGACCACGAGTTCTTCTGCATCAAAAACACTGCCTCTATAGTACAGCATTGCACATCAGCATATAAACCATAATGCTAAGCTCAATAATTCAGCAAGGAGTATTTCACTCTCAAAGCTATTCTGCCTTTCTCTACACCAAGCTTTCCACCTGTAACTAGCCAATGTCCTGGGGGATCTTGAGGCCCTTTTCTCATCTCGGACATATCAACAAACTTAGCCAACTTGTTCCCTGCAACATTTCCTCTTGAAGCTGAACTTGTGTCACCAGAGTTGGTATTATTTACAGCGGGGAATTTCTTTGACTTGTCATTGGGCATGTGGTCCCACAAGGATCTTCGTATTGTGCAGCCCGGTATCCTAGAATACAAAAGTTTCATGTACAAGACATTTCTTGAACCAAAATCCCACACTCCAAGCTGAGCCCCAGTGACAATATTGACACCGGATTGGTCACCAATAAAAGTTTCAGGGTTCTCAACTGGAGCAGCGCTCACATGAGAGAAATTCATCCATTTCACTGGTTCAAACCATCGGCTGTCCTGCTCCTCAGGTCCCTGCCACTTGGGAGCACCAATTGCGAAATGGGTGTCCCAGTATGGCAAAAGGATTTTAGGAAGAGATGCCAAGTGTTGAAGATGGATACACAGGCGATTCTGCTTGGCTCCTTCCAGACATAGTCGCAAGCCTGTGACAGGCTTGCGTCCTACTGATATCTGTAGCCAAGTTTAAGTCAAAATCAAAACCAAGTTTTGTTAAGGTTTACCCTTTACATTAGCTAGTAGGATTGTCTTTTGGTTAAATTAGACAACCAATGGTTACACCCGAAGAATCATGACCCCTCTACAGAGCATCCAACTAACAGTAATAAATTGTTTGGTGGTAGAACACTATTGACAAATTTCAGTTGCTACATATATTTTACGAAATACAACAGTACATAGTAAACTCTTTAATGCTGTTCCTCAAAATAATGTAAATAATCGAGCCATCTTTCACTCGGGACAAAAATGCATAGAAAGGCAACAAAAGAATTTATACCTGCTCCTGACTGACATAAAGCTTTTGCCCCATCATGCTGAACTGCAAAGATGGGCAAACAGGTTCCTTTCTTTGGTGGCCAGGAAAATTGTCCTGTACTGGAGCCCAAATTCGAGGAATCTGGAACTCCAGAAAATATCTGAGCTCTTCTATCTGAGGTTTGTCTGGGCATAATTGTTAAAAAAAGAAAAGACTGGCAGTTAGGAGTAGCACTACCTACTAGAAAAACAGCATATAAGAGGGAGAGGATTCTGACTAAACAGTCTACTTGTCTTACATTCAAGATATAGAGCAATAGCACGACACAGATGCTCCTTTCCAGGTGCCCCAACAAGGAGATCTGTGATAGGAACAAAACTCATCTCAATGACATCAGGAGATGACTGTACAGTTCTTGCCCATTGAATATGATTTTGTTCCAAATCATCTCCTCCCCTCCTGCAGAAAATGACTGTAACATGCTGCACAGACAAGAATAACCGAAAAAATGTTTAAGGCTTCAAATTGATCCATCAAAGCAAGGTTTTGAACCTCAGGAATAAATAATGATTAACAGCGCAGGGAAGATTTCTTGACAAAAGTATTCAGACTGTATTCATGCAAATACAGAGTTGGCAAACAGAGACAACTTCTCAAATGCAATAAAATGAGATAGAATACTGCAAAAGAGCGATCTTTTGTCCTGAAAAATCATGACAGCAATTGCAAGTAAACCTTCTAGACAAAAAAAGCCAGAAACCATTTGTTAATTCATTCCAAATCCAACAGTTGCATCCTGGAAAACATCATTGCAATAGCAAATGGATTACAAAATCCAAACATAGAACAAATGTGGAAAATTCAGGACATCTGGAAGCAAACCTTTTTAAAGGAAAGCATAGGTTAATTTGGAGTACTACACAGAGAATTCAAATAAGGAACTCGAATGGGAACTACAAGACAAATATATGGAGTAAAGCCTCGTATGCTCAATTGAAGCATTATGGTTAACATGTTCGGGAAAATTATGTTTGGATGGAATACTACTTTCCATCAAGCATCTTCCTATAAAAAATATTATATGCATTAAAATGACAACAAAAGGCATCGTAAAACAGTTCAACAAATAGAACATTTGACATCATAATCTCGGCGAGGTGAACGAGTGATTATAGCTAAGAAGCAAAGAAAATGAATGATTTCTATACTTCTTTGCCAGTAAGATATGGCACACTAGTTGGCTGAGGGTATATTCCTTGGCTGTTAAATATGCCAGAATCACCACCCTGCAAAATCAAGAATAATCTGTTTTAAGTTACAGGTGACCAAGTAAGGAAATGTTAAGGAAGGTAGACAAAGAAATAAGAGAATATCCTGGGACTAGCCTTATCCTTGAGTTTCATAGGACCTGAACTCGTATGACCCTCCATGTCAGAAAACCTCTGATTTCCAATATCCTGTACATAGTGTTTAATCTCCAGGGTTGACAAAGGCGATGACTGGTGTTGTTTAACATATATCACATCCTTACCACCAATAGTTACAGAAGTAATAACGTGTGTCCCAAAATTTTCAATGAAGCTGGAAAAGAAGGATGCAATTGTTAGACAACTAAGGCTGTGATGCAAAAATATTCCTTCAGACTTCAGAGAATTAAAACTCATACCTCGCCAAGGATGGAGGATCCCAACAGGTTGGAACAGCCCTTTTAACATTTTCATGCAACACTAAGGGGGATCTCATAAGTTGGACCATGGCAAGTGGGATATAATATTCATCCATAGAAAGGGTCTTTGAAACTGCAGCATCGATGTGCTTTGAACCAGTAAAACTAAAAGCAGAATTGAAGCAGCCAAGAGGAAGACCTCCTGATAGGTTGGCCTTTTGATTAAAGTACTCCACCATCTGCATTATTCGTCATGAGAAGAACATTAGAACAACTACAATGATTTCGCTCATTTAAAACAGCTTGTATCAGTATTTGAAGTAGGGAATATCAACACAATTCGTTTAGCAGTCAATTCTTAGCACCACAGAAGTCTGGCGAGCGTTATTTTATCTCAATCATTTTTAAGATTAAAAACAAAAAACCTCATCAAACTCTAGACAATCAAGCGTAACCACTCACTACTAATCAACCAATAGAGCTGATGTCTTAATTTTCAGTTTGCATTTTGTAACTCCAGACATCATTCACTGCAGAAACTTGAGCACTCAAAGATGGTTATAGCCCTCTGTCAAGATACAACCCTAAAGCTCTAACACAAGGTCTTGACTGATGCTCTAAGGACCATCAATTAACACTATAAGAAAAAATCCAAGGAAATATCAAATAACTAGGCTTTAGACACATGAAATAACCAAGTGCCAATAAACTGCAGAAATGATCCAAGAGACAAGTTAAACTTTCCATCCACTTGGTACTGGTGGCAAAAGCAACTAAATTGATCAAGTTCAATTCAAGCTATATTCAATACCACTATAGCCTAATACTCAAAGCCTCCAATACTAAACATGGATGCTTACAACACAAGAAAAGAACAGAACTTCAAAATCAAAACCAGAAAAAAAATAAAAAAAACCAACCTCGTGAAAAGTGCGAACACCTGAACTCTGGCGTCCAATTGGGACCAAAGAGTTTTTTATGTCCCTAGAAACATTAGGCACTACAAACCCACCACACAACAAAAGATCTCTAGCATGTTCCTGATCAATCTCCACCACTTTAGACCCAGTAACTCCTTTACAATACAACAACCTTGTATCATAGTTCACATCAAATCCTCTCCCAAGTGCTTGCACAGCGTTCATAGCTGTGTGCATTGCTGCCGCATTAACACTTACACCCTCCCCCATTTGAGCTAAGAACCCAATTCTTTGATAATCATTTAGAAACCCAAAAACCAATCTTTTCCTTTCATATTTTTTATGGGTTTTTCAAAAAACTCAAAAGCTCAAACTCCTCAAAACCCATTTTTCTAGTTTCTTGAATTGACTGCGAAGAAGTCTTCAAAGAAGTTTCAATGGATTAATCCTCTAGATCTTGAATCCATGAAAAGAAAGTAGTAAAAAAAAAGTAATCTTGAATGAATCCACTAACTACGATGCAACTCTCTCTCTCTCTCTCTCTGTTTTTATGTACTTCTACTTCTACTTCTACTATGTTATGTAATGCACTAACGTAAGGCATTGACTCCAAGTCTTTAATTTTTAAGGGAATGTTAATGTGAGCGTGTTGGTTTGCCTAAGAAACTGACTGCTCCAAATTCTTTTGGGATTCTGACATGTGGATGGTAATTTATCCAAAGGAAATCATACACAGGTAGTCTGACAGTCAATATCGTACTCTTTTTTCTTTTTCTTTTTCTTTTTCTTTATCCTAACAATCAGAGGATATTCTGAACAGTTTTAGAGTTTAGTGTATCGAAATGATGTGATCGAGTATTAGTCAAGTTATTTCTTTTTAAATTAAAGCATTGATGGGAATCTTGTTTTATAGTATAATTTCAAAATAATAATGTAAGGCAAATTCAATAGATTATATAGTCAAATGAATTTTTTCACATCTCTACTAGAGAGTGATGGAATTCATGTTGTCCTTCTAGGAGTTTCAGGTATAGTTTTTAAACCCGGTCTGGTGGCCGACCCGGTTCAAAGCCCGGGTTCTGAGTTTTAACCGGGTTGTCTAGGTCAATTTCTATTTAAAAAAAATCAAAACGACATTGTTTTAATAAAAAAATAAAAATTAACAAGTTATAACTAGATTTTGTCGGGTCAGTCAGGTCACACTAAGTTATAAATTTTTTCTATTTTTTTTAATCCAGGCTGGTTCTAGTTTCGGATCGATCCACTAGATCAGATTTTAAAACTATGATTTGAGGCTTGTTTATGATGATTGAAACCATTTGATTAGGAAGGACATGCCAATGCTTTTTACAATTACCATGCATATATTTGTGCAAAGTATACATTTCCCCTAACAATAATTCTATTTTTATCAAAAGGTTAGTTCCCAAAATTATTTCTTAAACAGTAATTGCTTTTACAAAATATCAAATTCATGCATGCGTGCACTGGGTTCCTGCCGGCTAAGCATTAGCCTAATTACTTTAATACGAGGGAAGGTGACCAAATATCTAAACTCTTTTGGCTTTTTTTTGTTATGAGTGAGGTTTTTTTTATTTATTTATTAATAAAAATATTTGAGTTAACTTGTATTCATCTCAATTAATTTTACGAGCTCTGAAATTAATAACTATATAAGCTTTCAGTAATTATCATATTAGTAACTATAAAATTTAAATATAATCCCACATAGTTTCTTTAGTTTTATATCATGATTACAAGTTTTGTTACATTGGTTGGAATTTGTTCTACCCTTTGTCTGTTATGATCCGCTTGTCCAATGATATGGCATTGGGCAAGGGATACTGTTTTCCTTTTGATCTCAACAAAATCATGAATACCAAGAGTAATTTTTTTTTGTGTTGGATATTTTAAATGTTAAATGTCTTTTTTAAAAAATTATTTTACAATATTTGATTTAAAAAATATTTTTTTATAATTTATTTTACATGTAAACTATTTTTTAAAGGTGATTGTGGTGGAAAAGAAGGTGGTGGTAAAATAATGTTGTGAAGAAAAAGGTAGTTGTGAGATGATGATGGTGATGAGATAATAATAGTTGGTAGAGGAGGTGGTTATGAGATGATGGTGGTGATTATGGAGGAGATGGTAGTGGTGGTGATGAGATGAAGATAGTGATTATAAAAAAAAAAGGATTTGGTGGTGAGATGGTGGTGAAATGATGTTAGTTGTGAGATATTGACAGTGGTTGAAATAATTAGATGAATGATATTGCAAGAAGATTATTATTCATAAAATATTTTATGAAATTTCATGAATTGAAAATATTTTCTAGTAAATGAATTAAGTTTGAAAATTAATTATAAAATATTTTTCATTAAATAGTTTTTCTATAAAATATTTTCTTAAAACAAACACGAAAAATCAGAAAAATATTTTTCCATATTGCCAAGTCATGGCCAAAGAAATGGCATCTCCCTCTTGAACCATGATAAAAGAGTTGCATTCCAGAGGACACCACATTGCTGACTTTCACCATTGTCGTCGTCGTCATCTTTGAACACTTGTCCCAACTACCCATCTCCAAGTCAGTAAAACATGCTGCAGACACAAAGCAGCGTTCTGGATGTGTCAGGGAAAGCCATATATCAGGGGAAAAGGACCATGGTTGATGCTATAACACAGCCCACCTTTAAAGTTTTCACCATCACAATCAATGTTCTAATTTAGACAAGAGCGTAGGCAGAAGCTACGTATGTAGAGTTGTTTCAGCAGTAACTTTCTCGGTGAAGAAAAGCTGTTCATTATTGAAAAGATATAATGGTGAGTGCTGCATGGTGGGTTCCTTTCCTTGTCTTACTTTATGACTATCATTAGAGAATCTTCAATGCGAGATGATATTGAGAAAGATTCAAATAGGTAAAAAGAATTTTTTTTTTTAAAAAAAATATTTTAAATATAATCTATTTATTTATTTATATAAACTTTAATGGTGAGAAGTTTTTTAGAATAACTAATTATATTTTAATATATTTGATATATAATTATTTTAATCATGGTTGATTTGATGGGTATAAAACAACTCGGACGATTCTCAGTTAGCTCAATGTTAAAGGATAAAATTTTAAAAAAAAATTAATTAAAAAAATAAAAAAATTGACTCAAGTCAACCTAGATAAACTTGTCAAACCCATTATATGTGTCATAAGATCAAGATAATTTCATTAAAAAAAAACAAAAAACTAAATTTTTAAAAAAATCAAAGAAAAACAAACTAATGAAAAAAAATATTATTTTAATGAATAATATTTTAACATTATTACAAGATATTTAGGAATAATATTTTTACAAGAGAAATTATAAAATAACATTTTATTTAGCACTCCTCTTAAAGCATGTAAAATAAGCATTGAAAAGCCAAAATAGGATTTATTATTATTCCTATTACTACTTTTCATTTAACTTTTTCATTGGAGATGCTCTTATAACACCACAAGAAAATTAGAAAAAGCAGACTAAATATTTCGTTGGCTAGCAAACACCATTATATTGATCATTAATTTTACATTGCCGATAAAGTTACTGACAAAAATACGCCGCTAGGAAAAGTTTTATCAAGGATTTGCTATCCATTGATAATTTGTAATCACAATGGAAACGACAATGAAATATTGATGCCAAGAAAATAAAATGCAGTGACCAGATTATTTCAGTAAATAAATTACCAGTAAAATATTACATCACTTATTTTATCAGTATAATCTAAATATTGCCAATGAAATTAGCAATTGAATTGGCAATAGAATGTTCATTGCTAATTCCATCGAAGAGTCTAAAACTTTTTAACCATTTTGTAACTCTTCGATGAAATAGCACTTACATTTCCGATGAAATCATCAACTAATAAAAAAAAATTCATCAGTAATCCCGTTGAAAAATTAGTAATTCCTTTTTATTTATGTAGTTGTTAATTTAAAATACAACAAAAATCACAATAATATCAAACAAATTAAATATCAAAATTCTATTAATTTCAATATTAATTTTATAACAATAAATACATCATTACACAGATAAAGGTGGAGGTCGATGGGGAAAAATCCTAAGCTAAAAGTAAAAGTACTGTAACGAGGAGTGGGATATTATGAAGCCATATATTCCATCATTTTTTTCAAATTTCGCCTATTATCTGGCTTTCCTTTCTTCTTCTAATTTTACTATTATCTTTATGACTTGTTCTAGGACCCTCGCTTTAAGTTTCAACGTTGATTGCCCTAGGTCGAACTATTGTGTGCCTAGAGTTGAAGCATTACGACCCAATTTCATTTCTCTAGCTGATATTATAGATATTTTATAAACCTAATTTCTATTTGGTCTATTAGTTGCTCTAACATGTAACCATAACTAAAGATCATGAGGATGAGAGGTGACACCTAGTGTCTTCTTTATATTTTTCAAATATTGGGGCGATATATGTTTTTTATATATATAAAAAAACTCAATTATAATTAAAAGAATTATAACAATTATAATTTTTTTTAAATAATAACTTACAACAAATGCCTCGTCTCTATTATTTATTAACTTCTTTGTGTGTATGTTATAATTTTATTATTAATTTTTTATGTTGAAAGTATGTTTACCATTAATTATATTTTTATATGTTTATAGTTTTAAGTATTTATAAACTTTAGGTTTTTGTTGAATATTCTTTGATTAACATGTCTTTATGATGAAAAACTTAAAATATTAGTCTAATATATATGAACAGAATTTGGATTTTCATATGCAACTTGTGTGTTGCTATGCAGATGGCGATGTTCATGTCTCTCCAGAGACAATCTTCCTTCGGTTGACTGGTGGTGGGAATTAATGGGATAAGATCGTTATTTTCCTTTGATTATTTATTGTAATGTTTGAAGGTTAGTTTGTTTTTGTTCAAAATGAAGCTCTAGCTTAATTTAAATTTCAAACCCAACATCTAATTAATTATCCCAATTTGTTTCTTTAGCTTTTGGAAACCTCATTTTTTTATGCTTTGTAATTCTATCAAAAGTTTAAATAATTTTATGAATTCGATTTGTTTTTAATTATTGCATTTTGGTAATTTCATCCAACTTCCCTTACTTGTTCATAAAATCTCTTCAATAGCTAGGTTTGCCTTAATTCGTGATCATTGTAAGTTTGGATTTGAAACTTGATGAATTTCTCAATAGAAAATTGAATATAAAGATTTATATGGATCAATTAGTAATTAGTTGGTTTTGTTGTAAAAGATCAAAAAAGCAAAAATTACAGACTTCACAAATCTATTTATGAATTGAAATAATTATTTAAAAAATAATATATATCTTTAATTTTATTAAGCCATCAATATTACTGACGAGTTTATGATAATCAATGAACATCATCATGTGTGTATGTTAAATAATCCAATAAAAGTTTTATCATATCTTTTATATGGAAGATATATTTATTGCTGAAAATGATTAC
>Ga0325404_1008781_pt1 | contig 10356 bp, 6 predicted proteins | sample PopdelMetagenome_18_FD_205664 | JGI IMG/M metagenome (GOLD analysis project Ga0325404, IMG submission 205664) | Populus deltoides microbial communities from Bellville, Georgia, United States - Xylem-Control-R1 | ecosystem: Host-associated > Plants > Phyllosphere > Stem > Wood/Secondary xylem...
GAAGATAAAACTCCATATAATGATTACTAAAATCAAGATATCAGAGTTATTTGATGAAAGAAACCTCGACTATATGATTATAATGAATCACAAACTTAAGGTATAGAAAAAGAACACATAAAAGACAATTAATGTTTGATAAGTTTAATGAAGAACCAAAAGTATGAGCGACCTTAACATATACAAAATATTATTATGAAAGTAAGTTAAACCTGAAAAAGAAATCTAAATACAAGCTAAATAACCTTATTTATAATAAATAAAAAAAATCCTAAACAAGGCTATAAAAATAATAAAAGAGTATTGATTCAAATAGAAAAAAAAAGTAATCTTAAACCAACTAGGAAAATAATATAAATCTTGCACAATAACTTCTAAATCTTATTGCAAGGCATTCCCGTTGTTTGATCACTATGAAATTTTAACCTTATAAAGAATAAGGTCTTTAGAATATTCTGAAAAAACTTTCAACTCAATTCAACAATCAAATTAATAATTATTCTTATTAGCATAAAATTATGCATTAGAAAAAATAAATTTAAAACCGACTTTAATATCCTTGAATAATAAGGATTGTTGTTGCATAAGGAATTCTTGTAAAATAAAGATCATTGCCTAATTGATATTCATAGAAAGTAAAGAATCGTTGTAAAATAAGTTTTCCACATGTAGTTAAATATTTTCCTTATAAAAATTCACAAATCATATGGAAAACAATCCTTTTCTGAATTTCCTTGTCTTTTTTTATATAGATTTCAATCCTGATTTCAAACATATTGTTCTCTCTCCTATAGATGAGTTAGTGAGCATATTATATATGGATGTAAAGCTTGAGATATCTAATTTTTAGCTCAACTTGAATCATAAAAAATTTCATTTGTAGCTTGAGATATGATCCAAATAGTATATAAAGGTCTTGTCCGATAGATTTGTAACTTTTTAACTTAAACATCAAAAATTAACACAATTAATTCATCTTGGATCCTCTTAGTTTCAAACCTTGTAATAGTCTCAGCTCAACCTGGTTCTAATACTGACTTATGTGAACCCGAAGGTTAAGAACCCTTGAACGTGCATGTAAAAAAGAATAACCCAAGAAAGCTAAAATAAAATTTAAGGATAGTGAAAATTTAATATAATGATTACCTGAACTAAGACACCAAATTTATTGGAATGAGACCATAACCTAATGATTATAAGGAATCGTGAACTGAAAGTATAAGAAAGAATGCTAGAAAAAAGTTGATCTTTGATAAGTTTAAGACATTTCAATAAAGAACCAATAGGAATGAGCAATCCTCACCCAAGCACATAAAATATTATTATGAAATCAAAGTTTGTAAGAAAATGAAGGTGTTATTGTCTTTCTATTTGGAAAGACATCATCAAATCTAAAATTTTATATCAATAAAAAAAATATACACACGCTCTCTTGCTTACACTCAATATGATATCATTTCATTCATGTTTCACTCAATTATGGTTTTTCATAATAATATGCTCACTTTTTCACATTTTACCTCTCGCTCTCTTCTTTTCAATTATTTAAGGAACCAATCACAAACAATCACAACCTTGTAATGATTAATAATAGATTTTAGGACTTAAAAAAATCAAGAAAAATAAAAACAAAAATGACAACAATATGACTTTACAACAATGAAAACGATAGCTATAACAATAGCAATAACAATAACGGATACGCTAACAAACAAAAAAAGGAATATGAAAATGAAATAAAGAAAGATTCAATAAAGCCCAAAACCAAAAAAGACTCAAATAAAATCAAAATTAATTTGAAAATAATAGACTCTACTAGTTAAAACATTAATTCGACGTAACAAATTTGTAATGGTTTTTTATACCTAAAATTAAAATTTATAGTTTCAATAACCCAAAATCAATACCCAAGCAATCAATACCTACTAATAAAAGATAAACTGATATGAATTGCAATTTCTCAAGAATTAGAGTTTAAATTGTGTAATCTTATTTTTTGCGTCAAAAACTAAATTGATGCAATTTCTTTTGTTTTTATTTTTTTTGATACACACACACACACACACACACACATACTAACTGTAACAAAATCAAGACTAAAAATCAATGAAACAAACAACGTAGAAAACTAAAGATAGATAAATAGATAAAACCTGATTTTAGAACTTTTCCCTAATACCTTCTAATGTGAACTCCTAGGGTAAGAACCATTTAATCCACACACAATAAATAAACAACTCAAGAAAACTAAAATTGGATTGAAGATAAAACTCGACACAATTATTATCTGAATCAAGATACTAGAGTTATTAGATGAAAGAAACCTCAACCTTACAATTATAATGAATCATGAATTGAGGGTACAAATGAAGAACATCATAAAATCAATTGATATTTGATTAGTCTAAGAAAAGATCAATGAAATTGAAGATAAAACTCGATACAATCATTACTTGAACCAAGACACTAAAGTTATTAGATGAAAGAAACCTCAGCCTTATGATTATAATGAATTATAAATTGAAGATATAAAAAAAGAACATCGTAAAGACAATTGATATTTGATAAGTCCAAGAATAGATCAATGAGGAGTCAAAAGTATAAGCGACCTCGCCACGTAAAATATTATTCTAAAAATAATCAAAGTCTATAAAAAAACCTAAATATAAGCGAAATAACTCTATTTATAATAGGTAAAAAAAATTTACTAAATAACCATATAAGACTGGGAAAATAATAAAAAAGTATGAATCCAAATAGAAAAAAGAATCTAAAACAAACTAGGAAAATAATATAACTCTCGTATGGTAGATTTTGGACCTTGTTACAAGGCTTTTAATGTCTGATCACTATGAAATTAAGGGCTTTAGAATCTTCTAGAAACATTTCAATCTAATCCAATGATTGGATCAATAATTATGTTTGTTAGTATAAAATTATATATTAGAAAAAATGAAGTCCAAAATTGACTTAAATGTTCTTGAATGATAAAGATTATTTCTGTATAAGAAATCCTTGAAAAATAAAGATTGTTGCCTAATTAATCTTCTTAGAAAGTAAGGAATCCTTGCAAAATAAAGATTCCACATGTAATTAAATCCTTACCTTGTAAAGATCTTAAATCACATGAAAACAATTATTTTTCTGAATTTTCTTGTTTACTGGAAAATTTCAATCTTAATTTTAAACATGTTTTTCTCTATCATCTAGATGATTTACTAAGCATATAATATATGGATGGAAAGCTTGAGATATTTAGTTTCTAGCCCAACTTGAATTGTAGCAAAATTTCTTATGTTGCTTCAGATATGACCCAAACAATACACGAAGGTCTAGTATAATAGATTTGTAACTTGTTAATGTAAATATTTAGAATCAGTCTAATCAATTCCTCTTAGATCTTCTTAGTTTTCAGACCTTTTAACAAGCCTAATTGGTGCTTTTTAGCTATGCTCACTAATACACATTAGAAAAAGATTTCTAACTAGATTAAAAAAAACTAAATAAAAAGGACCTTTTTTATCCTTAAAAAAATATATAAAATGCTATCAATGTTTTTTATAAATTAAGGATGCTTTGCTCTAGAATAACCAAAATTTTCTTCACTTTTATCTTGGACTAATTGAATACATAATCATATGTGTTATATGATTGCATGAGAATTTTTCAGTGTTTTTTTTATTAGTTCATGCAATATTTTTTTTGGTTCCTCATTCATTCTAGATCTAACACAATAGAAATTAGATTATTTAGCTATAGAACATAAGTCAATTCACCTAAATATGTTTGTTACGTGTTTTTTTTTAATAATCATCAAACTTTTTTTTTTAAAACAAACTTTATAACTAGTTGTTTTAAACATGTTTGAGATGCTATGTTTAATGTTCAAGAAAACTAATCAATTTTTTTAGCATCTCTATACCTTTATACACACACACACACACTTTCTAATTGAAATTCTTACAAATTATGAAACAATTGCCAAATCATTAAGATTCTCAATTAGATAAGTTCACTTTTAAAGCTGATTAAAACTTTTAACTTACTATTCTTTATAAACAACTTGTTTTCCAAAATTCACAAATAAAATCAAACAAGTGAGAAAAATATTTTTAGTTTATAAATATTCAATATAATAAAATATATGATAATTTTTAATCATAATAAAAAGACTAGCATGCTTACTAAACAGATAAATAAACTTGCATGAATGACTGAACCACAATCCTAATATGCACACTAATGTATAAAATTAAACAAAACTAAAAAGGATACTTGTTGAAGCATTTTAAAATTGATAAAGTTTTATTGTTGTAAATGATTAATTCTTTATTTTTAAAACTTTATTACTTATCCCTTAGTACAAAAGGACTTTCTTCACTAAGCCTTTTAGGATTTTAACAATGCCACCTTATTTAGGTGCACTCCTAAATAAACTCTAACGAACCAAGAAAATAGTACTTAATTATCTCTCTATAAGGAATCAACCTAAACTCTTGACAAGAAAGAAATTTAAAGAGTAAGAAAAGCTTTAAAACTAAAAAAGTAATATTGGAAAATTAGGTGAAAAAAGAGTGTCAAATTTTGCCAAAATAGTGTAGAATTAACCAACTCTAAACACTCTTCTTTAACCCTTTTCAATACAGAATTTTAGGATCTAAAAATTTATGGAATTCCTCATTAATAATTTTATTTACCCACCATAAAACCAAAATATTAGAAAATTTATGTTGAAAATTAAATTTAAAAAAAGTTTTAACTTTAAAAATGAGTAAATTTCATTTTTAATTTATTATTCCACATATTAACCATAATTTTAAATAAATTTTCCAACATAACAACGACTAATCATCGGCCATACTTGGTTAGGATGGCCCAAATGTTGTTTTACAATAAACTCAAACTCAGCCTCGAACATGAGACAAGGTTAGGATGGCCGTGTATATGAGTTTTAACCTCAAGCCCACTTTGCTTAGGTCATTTCCACTTTAAAAATTTAGGTTCTTTTTGGATTAAGTTTTAACTTTTTATCTTCTCATTATATAAACACCAATTTTTTTTGTTTCTTTTTCATGTGTGATAGAGTTATTTTAGAGGCTATTGGATAAACATGTTAACTAAAAAATATTTGAGATCAATTTCTCATTCATTTATAAATGATTTAAATCATGTTGATGTTTAATATTAAAAAATTTATATTGAAAATTAAATTTTAGAAAAATTTTAATTTTAAAAATAAATGAATTTCACTTTTAATTTATTATTGTACATATTAATTATATTTTTAAATAAAATTTTCAATATAACTACGACTAATCATCGGCTATACTTGGTTCATTTAAATATATACTTGCATGTCATGTTTGATTTTTTGTTATCATCTTTCTTGTTTAATTGAAGTTTATATTTGGCAAACATGGTGTTGTTTCTCATAAATTAGGTGAGGAGAGCATTCAATCATTTGGAATTGACATTTGCCACCTCGCCCAAAAAACAAATTGAAGCCCTCAAATAAAACAAAGGCCAGGCTACCGTTTCCGTTAAGGTATATTGTATTAAATCAACCAAAACTCATTTACTTTTTGATTAAAATACTGCCGCCATTATTAGGCAATTTAGCTTGGTGTTAGTGCGTGATGAGCAGTGGTGTCCAGCGGGTGAAATGAAGCCTAGCCACATCCAGAAAAATAAAAAGAAAAAAGAAAAAAAGAAAAAGAAAAACAGAACTTTGAGGTGTTTTATAGAGGTCACTCTCACGCGGAAACACCCAATGACACCAACAAACAGGTTGATAGATTGATCTTCGTCTTCTTCTTCTTCAAAGATTTTTCAGTCACAAATATCCTCTTCTCATCTGCTTCTCTCATCGTTTCTTGAACAAACTGACCTTCTTTCTTTTTTATTTTTATCCTAAAATTGAAACAAATCTTGTCTTATTAGTTTTCTTCTTCTTTTGATAGTTTTCCATGAACAATAACAAATTAACTTGGAGCTCATGTGCTTTGTTTTGTTAATTATGGCTTGACACTCCATCTGGTTTTGTCTCATCACCTCTACTCTCATCAAATTGCATGCTTTTTGTTTCTCTCATCTTTTTCCACCTGACAACTTCATCAGCTCGTAAATTCCCACAAACCATTTATCGTATTCGTACATAGAAATCATAAAAAACTCATTCTCCTTGCAAAACTTGAAGACTATCGGTCTCTCGTCAAATCAAAGACCTCAAATTTCAAGTCTTTTTCGTTGCCAAATAAAGCCAGATAATCTCTCCAAATCCCACATAATTATCCTCGGAAAAATCAGCTTCTCTTGTTCATGTTTCATGTTAGAAACTAGCTAGGTAGACCAAATCCACCTCCAATTCACAAATCCTCAGAAACCCGTCTCTCTTTATCATTCAATACAGTCTCAGAAACAGAGAACATCAAGATATGCAAGATCCATCGACAGCATTCCAGACAATAAAGCCTCAGTTTCCAGAGCAAGAGCAACTCAGGTGCCCCCGCTGTGATTCCAACAACACCAAGTTCTGTTACTACAACAACTACAACCTCTCTCAGCCCCGTCATTTCTGCAAGAACTGCAAGAGATACTGGACCAAAGGTGGCGCTTTGAGAAACATCCCCGTCGGTGGTGGCAGCCGCAAGAACACTAAACGTTCCTCAAACACCAAACGCGCCAATCCCGACCCCAATCCCGACCCCGTTAAGCCAACCCGCCGGGTTGCGGACTCCTCCTCCTCCTCGGCGACCTCGTCAACATCGGGACAGCAGCTGGCGGGTAATGGGAATCAGGATCCGACCCGCGTATATGGGGTGGAAGCGGATCCGGACAGGAAGATACTGGATATGGGAGGGAGCTTCAGCTCGTTGTTGGCATCAAGCGGGCAGTTTGGGAGTATTTTTGAAGGGCTGGATTCAGGCGGGTCGGGCTTGAAAATGGTGCGGATGGGTGGGTTTGGGGAGGATTTGAATGCGGGTCCAAGTAGAGACCCGGGTTTGGATTTGCAAGGGAGCAGTAACCATAACACTACTAATGATGGTGGTGGCGAGAGTTACTTGCAAGGTGGGGAGTGGGGAAATAGTAATAATGGGTGGCCTGGTCTTGCTATTTACACTCCAGGTTCTAGCTTCCAATAGTGCTTTTTTCTGTTTATTTTTTTTCCTTACTTTTTTTTTTTTTTTTAATGATGGTGTGTTTATTGTGATACGTTGGGATATTTATGATGGCAAGTAAAAGTGTCGAAGAGGGGACAGTGAATTTGTTGTTAGCACTTGAATCCTTGCGCACCTCGGCCCGTAGCCATAATATCACTCTCTCAATTTGGTGTTATTTTGTGTGGGTTTTTCTTTTTTATTTACAAGGAGAAAAAAAAAAAACAAGGGTAAAAAAGACTTTTTCTTTATTCTGTGTCCTTGTTTTCAATTTTTCTATTTTGTGATGCGGAGAATTATGACATTTTTTTCCTTGTCATGTTAATGCAAGAAAGTGTTGCTCTGCCTTGTTTTCTAGCTTCAATGTTTACTGTGCCAGTGTGCTGTGCGTTATAGGTCTGTTCTAAAAATGTTTTTTAATAAAAAATATTTTTTAAATAAAAAAAACTTAAAAAAACATTTCTGCCTCCTCTGGGACTCTAATAAGCAACCACAGAATTTGAATTTTCATGGATGTGGTGGCCTAGATAGTGCAGAAGGATTTGACAGATGGTTGCTTATGAGTGAGACGATTTTGATGGAATGGGAGAAAGATGTGGGAGGGAGATCCAAAGTCCACGATTCCAGTTATATCTTTGCAAGCTCTGTCTTACCATGGCTGGACAAGGTTCAACCTTTTTTCTTCTTGGAAATCATTTCTTATTATAATGTTTTCGTGTGGAGCGGCCTTAATATATTTAAAATAAAAAATAAAAAAAATATTTTTTTTAAACGTTTTTAAAACACATAAAACGAACAAGTTATAATAATTATTACACAATCCAATCATTTAACAAAACTGACCCTGGATAGCTTGGAAGTGTTATCTCTAGTGTGAAAGCGAGTTTTGAAATGCCAGGGCTCCACTAGACCACCTAGGGTTGCATTTCTTGACCCTAGAAATTGCAGGCGGTAGCTAGGAAGCTCCTACGAGTCAATTTGCTCCACTTGGCTGCAAATGTCTTGCGGTGGTGGGGGTAGTGGTGGTGGTCGCAGCAGAAGAAATAACTACACCGTCCCAAATCACACAACCGTGACCCCTGAGAGCAACTTTCACACGCTGCTGGTGACCCTCTTAATGTGAACGTTGAAATCTATATTCGGCAAAATTTCCCAAAAATAAAATAAAATAAAGTGATAGGATCTGGGAACTAATCTAGTTTTGTTAAACTGATGAGGTCTTTTTCTACAGAATGACTTGAACCATGGAAATGGAAACTTCTCCCCCCCCTCTTAGCCTCATGGACCACACACCAAGACGGCGTTTAATTGGACCACCATGGTTTAAGAATTTCACCTGCAAAACCCACCGCTTGTGTGAGATTGCCACCGTTAAGAAGGCGAAGTACGAAAAATGAGCCCACAAGGAATATATTTTGTTTTATTAGTGACACACTAACGTGGGTTTTCACTATGACAATCTGGGCATTCAGCCTCAAGGATCTTCGATTATACAATACACAATGCAAAGAAGCAGTCTCTAAGATTACAGAACACTTGATGAAATTTGATGTTGACGGAGCTCCAATATTTTATTGAAGAAAGGTATGTGTTTGTTTAATAAAATAATTCTGATGCATTAAAAATCAAATAATTCTTCATAACAGTTAAATTAGATACCACTGCTACAAGACATAAAACGTTACTCACCCCTCCCTTTACACTGCAAGTAAAGATTCTCATGAGGTGTGATAATAGTTGTTTAAAATATTTTTTATTTAAAAATATATTAAAATAATATATTTTTTATTTATTAAAAAATATTTTTAATATCAGCATATTAAAATGATTCGAATATATATAAAATTAATTTTAAATAAAAAAATTAAATTTAAAAAAAAAAACATCCAATCACATTGTTATTCATCTTTTGCAATTGTAAAGAACTCAGTTGATTTTTTTTATTAACATGGATGTTCAGACTAGTTTATATATAATTTGACTAATCTTACAAGTCATGTAATTAACGACTATATAAGCCTCAAGTGATCCTGAAATATATGAAACTCGAACTGAAAATTTTTAAAAAACAAACTTAGAGTCAAATCAGTTAAGTTACACCCATTAAAATTAAACTCGGTAAATATTTAAACAGAGACCTACCGGTACAGTAATCTCCGGTGATAATTTAACTCTTCATGGTACCAAGTTGTTGGGCAAGATTAGAATCGAGACATTGTTTGACCTGTTCCTTGTTCTCCTCCTCGGGGATTCCAACAGGCAAAATGAGGCAACCAGAAATCAGGGCTACAGGCAGGTGGTTTTGATTTTTCTCTCATCAGGGTGGCAGGAGGCCGACATTGGGAGATCAATTGTGCTCAACACAAATTCTCATGGCATAGATGATCATTTTGCTGGTGAATAATGGCAAGAAATGGCACTCTGTGCTGGTCCTCATTCATCACTAGGTAACAAACAATTACGGAACTTTTTTCTGTTCACTCTTCTTCCATGATTAAACAACCCACGAACACAGTGCACTTGACTTGGAGGCGTTTGTTTCACGTAAAATATTTTTTAGGGGAAAATATTTTGTGTGTTTTACAGTGTTGCTTCTCTTTAGAAAAACGAGTCAAGGTAAAACATTTTCAGTCAGGAGAAGGGGAGGAAAATGACAAAAAAATAATAATCTTGCTCGTGTCTATCCCTTCCTCTCCTTCTGCCTCTTCTCTCTTATTTCTTGGAGCTCAGAATCTAACCATTGAAAAGAGATCAGCAAGTCTTCATTCTCCACTCCAGGTAAATTTCCCCCGTCTTAGCATCTAATCAACCAGCACGGGAGATGCATGTGCTAACACTGCTTGTCTCGATCCAACTTGTTTCAGTTGATTTTGATAGTTTCAACAAGTTATTTTTGGATCCAAAATGAATTTTTAATTATTGGCTTTGTATAATTATAATGTGATATTGTGTGTGGATAATTTAGTTTTCATGTGTTGATCATGTGCATGGATAATTGGTTTTTATATGTTGATATTGATGCAAATATTTGGTTTTCATATGTTAATGATATATTATGTGGATATTTGTTTTTCATGAGTTGATGATCATGTATGCAAATGTCTTTTTTAATTGTTATGTGTAAATAATATTTGGTGGGATAAATTGTATTTTTTAAGTGTGGATGCATTTTAAGTATGAAAGTTGTAACTTTTTAGTT
>Ga0325404_1008783_pt1 | contig 10354 bp, 10 predicted proteins | sample PopdelMetagenome_18_FD_205664 | JGI IMG/M metagenome (GOLD analysis project Ga0325404, IMG submission 205664) | Populus deltoides microbial communities from Bellville, Georgia, United States - Xylem-Control-R1 | ecosystem: Host-associated > Plants > Phyllosphere > Stem > Wood/Secondary xylem...
TATATATATATTTTTTAAAATGCATTATTATAAACAGTTAAAAAACTATGGTATAGCATGACAAGTAAAATAAAAAAATGATAAAAATAAAATACGGAATTGTTAAACACACTATGCAATGGGAAATTGAAAAGAACCAAGAAAACTGGATCAGCACGGAGAATTATATGCAAGATAGTTTAATAGAGAAAATTTTTAAAAAAGACTTGTGCAAAGATTGATAAAAAAAAATGATATCTCAAATTATTTATGCTTTCTACTGTTTTTAGATAAGGATAATTATTTTTAATTCGGTTCAGTTTTTATTTTTAAAAAACAACTAAATCAAAAAAAAAAAAATTCAAACTAAACCGGTTCAGCACGACTGTTTCCAGCTAAGTAATGACGAACCGAGATACTCCGATAAAAATCCTCATCTCCCCGTGTTCTGAAATTAAGCGAGCAACGAGGACCTGGTAGAAAGGAAAAAAGAGGCGATGGACGATTTTTTTTTTTTTAATTTTTTTTTGAGGCGGTAAAAGAATGTTGTGTAACCCCAAATGGGTCCCTAAATAAACATGGAATAAATGTGACGTTGCAAGAGGATGGGGTCGGACGATCATTCAGACGGAGATAGAAAAGAAAAAGAAAAAGAAAAAGAGGGGATTTTCCAAGGCATTTACAAACAAAATTCAGGAGCAATGAGCTCGTGGTCCCTGTACTATTCAATTATGTTAATATGATACTCATCCTATAATTTTCTCAATGTTGCCCTTGCACTAGCTTTTGATGATCCTTTTATTTGATCCCATTCTTTTTTAAAAAAGAAAAAAAAATAAATTATATTTATATAAAAATTAGAAAAACAAAAATAACTTATGCCTTTTAGCCATAGAACACGTAAATTAGCTAGAGAAAAAAGTCATTTTCTAATTTAAAGTAAGAAATTATTTTTTATTCATATTTCCGAAGTACCAGAAAGTTATTATATTTAACATCAAGGCCCCACATTAACAATGTTTAAGGAGATGATGGGCAGAAGGATCATATTAACAGATAGAAGAACAGTACAGGGGTTGAATTAAAAATATTACAAGAAGAGGGACAAGTTAGCAAGAATAAAATAGCACAGGGATTACCAAGCTCATTTCTCCTTGACAATCAAATATGATTTTCTAGCTCGTCTCTGGCTCAAAATAATGTCTCTTAGCAGAGAGCAGCAGCACAGCACCCCAGCACCACCTGGCACAGAGCCAGTGACCTCGCTTTTTCCTTCTCTTTTTTAATCATCCTTTTCTTAGTCACCTTTTACCTTTCCTATCCTCCCTTCTCTGGAGCTACTTTCTCCTTTTATTTTCTCATAGAAACGTTAAAAAAAACCCCCACCTCCTGCTTAACAATAACCCAGATATGAACTAGGGTTTCTTGCAATGCACAGAGCTTGAATCTTCAAGTTCGCATTGAAAATAGAAGCAATGGGTGAAATGGGGAAGAATGTGCTGGTTTTGTGTTTTATTATGCTCTTGTTTTTTGGAGGTGTCACTTCAGTTCCTACTACTACTTCACCAGCAAGTGAGTGAGCTGCTTTTGTTTCATCTGTTTTTTGCTTGTTGTCTTGAAAATTTTAGCTAAATTTCTCTATTCTCGTAGAGATTGTTGTTGGGCTTTTCTCAAATGTCGTGTCTGCTCTCATGAAGTGGTTGTGGTCTCTGAAGGCCACCACCAAAACAGGTTTGGATCTCTGATTCTACCTGATTCTACTACCACCTTTGCTCCTTTTGTTCTGTTATGTTCTGTTTGTTTGCTGGTTCCTGGCTTATGAAATTTTCGTGGCTAGTGATCTCTGGTCGTCCAATGATGAAGTTTGAGAGTGGGTATACTGTGGAGACTGTGTTTGATGGAAGCAAGCTTGGGATCGAGCCTTACTCCGTGCAGGTGTTGCCCAGCGGAGAGCTTCTGATTTTGGATTCTGCTAACAGTAACATTTACAGGATATCTGCTTCCTTGTCTCTCTGTAAGTGGGTTGTTTGTGATGGCTTGAGATATTGGTTGAATGCTCTTGTCTCGATGAATCACTTTCCTTGTTTTTTATTTTTTTATTTTTTTTTATATGAAGTTGTTTTGAGCGTTATTTATTTTGACAATTCGGCTATTTTCTCAGAACTCCATTCTTTTTTCCATTAAACTTTGTATTGAATCTAAAAAAATCTTCGAGGCCATGATTTAGTAGTTTTGTATTTAAGATGCAGATAACCTGCTTGTTCAATTTGTCGCATCCATTGTTTTCTCAGAATGTCAAATGCCATATCAATTTCATCTTAAAAAGAAAAATGCTATGCCAATTTTAATGGGGAAAAAAAGGTCCAGAAAGAGATGCCAGCACAAACTCATTTATGAGGAAATTTTCCTCTTCCCTTCACCGTGCACTGCGATGGATTGCTACTTTAAGCATGCTGCAATTTACAAAGAAATACGTTTTCTTATTTTCACTTTTCATGGTGTTGCATTCATTCCTAACCATTTGCTACATATCCTTGACCCTTAACCAGGTGCGATAACTTAGAGCTGATATCATATCTCACACCTGCAAGCCGATTCTTTATCTGATGTACACCTGCATGACTTGTACCTATGTGCCTAATGTGAGAATTCCATTCAGTCAAGCTTGTGCCTATATCCGATATGCATCTTTTGTATGTTTGAAGACATTTTACTTACGGAACCCCACCTTTTAATAACTAGTTTGATAGGGATGAAGTTTCTTGGCACTTTCCATGCTCTTCTTTTTGGGTTTTTAATGGAAATTACCGGAAAACTGCAGACAGCAGACCTAAGCTGGTTGCTGGATCCCATGAAGGATACTCTGGACACGTGGATGGGAAGTTAAGAGAGGCAAAGATGAACCACCCAAAAGGGCTTACTGTAGATGACAGAGGAAACATTTATGTTGCAGACACCATGAATATGGCAATCAGGAAGATAAGTGATGCAGGTAGATGCTATCAGTTTTTTGTTTGGGAGGGGGTTTAAAGGCAACCTTAAATTTCTCTCAGCTTCACTGTAGATCTCGATAATTACTACTATCAATATCAGGTTGTTGCTGATGTTGGCTGTTGATGCTAGTAGCTGATATGGTTGAAAAAACTTCATGCAGGGGTTACAACAATTGCTGGAGGGAAATGGGGCCGAGGGAGCCATGTTGATGGGGCAAGTGAAGATGCAAACTTTTCTAATGATTTTGATGTGGTTTACATAGGAAGCAGTTGCTCCCTACTTGTTATAGACAGAGGAAATCGAGCCATCAGGGAGATCCAGCTGCATTTTGACGACTGTGCTTATCAATATGGAAGTGGTTTTCCTCTTGGTAAACTGATCCATCTGAATTTTATCTTCTCTTATTTGTTAACATGCTTTGATGTTTATGTGATCTTCCTTCTTTGCAGGAATTGCAGTGCTAGTAGCAGCTGGCTTCTTTGGTTACATGCTAGCACTGCTGCAACGTAGGGTGGGAATGATTGTTTCTCCTCAGAATGTAAGTATTGACTTATTTTTCAATAAATAAATAAATTGTCATTTCTTGCATCCTTATTCCATAGGATAATTAAAGGGATACTTTATAATGAACCATTGAACAGACTATTCTACATGGAGTCATCCGAACTCGTCTATTGTTTTGTTCCTTTTTCCTCTTTTATTTATTTTATTTGTTTAGTTAACTTCGTCTGTTGTTTTGTTTTGTTGGTTTTTTTCCCTTTTGTTTATTTTATTTGCTTAGTTAACTTTTTAATAGTTTTTCCCTCTGTTTGGTGAGTGGATGGCTAGACCAGATAAGCCTTTGCAGAATTACGCTTATTGGCATTGCCAGGAGGAAATAAATCTACTTAAATGAAATTTATAAGTAATTTTCTTTTTGGAAATCACTTCAGTGAGGTTAGCCATGCAATCCTATTTCATTCATGTTATTCTGTGCCAAAATGGCATTGCCATCTCTTGTCTGAAAGTAGTTCAGTCACATTTCTCATATCCTGGTTAGCATCTTCTTGTGCACAATGGACAGAAATTGTTTAACCTCCTTTGTTGTGCTCCTGAGCAGGTTTCAATGAAAATGAGCACCACAGGAATTCCTTACCAGAAGCCTATCAAATCGATCAGGCCACCTTTAATCCCTACCGAAGATGAACAGGAGAAGCATGAAGAAGGCCTATTTGGATCACTTGGCAAGCTTTTCATCAACACTGGGGCTTCGGTTATGGAAATTTTCGGAGGTATAGTCCCCAGTTTTAGGAAGAAGCCAGTAAGCTATCAATATCAAAACTACCAGCAGTATCAGCATCAGAAGCAATCGTCTTCTTGGCCTGTACAAGACAGCTTTGTGATACCAGATGAAGATGAGCCTCCTTCAATTGAATCCAGAACCCCAACACCAAGGAAAACCTACCCATTCATGTCGAAGGATACGGAGAAGATGCATCAATGGCGGCAAGGTCGTTCCATCTATAGTGGGTGGGATGGTGATTTACAGCAGCAGCAGCATCATCATCGGTATCAATCCTCTACACCACATACTTACTACGAGCAAAGCTATGAGAAAACCAATGAGATTGTATTTGGGGCAGTTCAAGAGCAGGATGGGAAGTATGAAACTATGGTGACAAAGCCCGTTGATTATGGAGATCCAAAACACTACCACCACAACATTCGTTCTCGAACCAATCCTCTCCATTATGCTAAGGGGTATTAAGTATGTGACATTCTGAGATTTTGGAGCTATAACCCAATTCCATCTTGATATGAGTGCTTCAGGATATACATGGTGTCGGGGTTTATTCTCAAGAATGAAGTATTTTTGGGAGCTGCTCAGTGCTTTTTAGGGTTTAATCGGTCTGGAAAAAATATTATAGGCCTGTTGTATTACCTGGTGTTTTGATAAATTATGAAAATGCTTGTCTTTGATTCTGTGTGTCAAATGCGTGGTTGCCAATGATTTGGTGAGGGCCTTTGAAGAGTTATGCAGCCCAGTAGCCGTGATTACATATCAACGAGGCATGCTTTGATGTTCCATACTGTTGGAATCAAAATAACTGTGTCGCTTTCATTTCCCGTTTTGATCATATAGCATTTGTTTCGATTTTTGTTAGCCAATTAGACTACAAATCCTCCAACTTCATGTCCATGGCCCAGCATCTCCTGTTCTGTAGCTAATAGACGAAGAAGAAACTCGGATTTCGAAATTTCTAGAGTCGGTCTGGGTTTTTTATTATCCATTCTTTTTTATAATGTATTCTTTAGGAAGTTTATTTTTGGAAAGCCTTATGTGCTTTGATAACCTAAGTGTTCATTAACTAATTATCTTGGGTTATCAATTTCTACTTTCGGCAGCTATTCATGTACACGCATCGTTCTCCTATTGGCAGCTGCTCGATCAACCTCACCATCACGTTCTTTTTTTCAAGGAGATTGATGGATGCTTTAAATTTCCCCAAGTTAGTAGTAGAGGGGCCAATTAGGGTTCAATATGACTAGATGAAGACAGAACGGTCATTTTTAGCCACCTATTGGGATGTGAATGGCCTGGAAGTCTATTGGGATGTGAATGGCCTGGCAAGGGATCAACAATTCCGTGCCAATATTCGCGGGACCTGTGACATCCCGGATTTGGTCCTACGAGGTTGTCGAAGGGGCACGATACATCATTCAGTAATTGCTCAGGCCTGCGAGGTTTTTGAACTGAAGTGACTTTCTACTCGTCGCGTCAAAAAGGTATTTTCACACCTCTCGGGGCCAGGGAAATGCTACTTTTGGTAATGCTTGATTTGGAAGAAATTGCCATTTTCAGGTTTCGCGCGAATGTGATTATTCGTGTATGGTGATCGGTAAATAACACCTTGAAATTCCATGAACATTTTGTGGCTCTTTGTAGAATAACACATCTAAGTTAAAACAACTATGACTGCAGACAACGCACAGAAGACCACAGGTGTTGATCTAGGCAAAAATCCATCGAAAACAGACAGCGATGAAGATGCTCAAATTAGGTTGCAAAATCCTGCAGAAAAGTTAAGATCATGTTCTCTCGATCTGATAGCTAAGACTAACAAATCAACTTCAAACATCTATCATTTTCCATCTGTTATTCGACCTGTCTTGCATAAGAACATGAAAATCTATATGGAAATGGTTCACAAGGGAACAGGTCTTGCTCGCAAAAGCTGAATAGTGGATGAATAAATTTTATACCTATCAGGTTGCCTGCAACAATTCCTTGATATCATATCCTTGGAGCTGGATAGAAACAACCAGAAACGGTGTTAGCTTAATTTCTTCATTCAACAACTTAAAAGGGCAAATATTTATCACTCCAAGCAAACCCCTTTTTTGACCGCCCTCAGAGTCCAAACAGTAGAAAGCTAAATTTGAGTTCTCATGAAGCTTAATAGTAACCATCAGAAAGCAAGCAATATACCTGAAGCAAGGTGAGAATGAGGACTACTCCCGAGTTCCAGAAAGCATGAATTGTGATTGGTGTTAGAAGGTTGCGAGTTTGAGCATATGAAAATCCAAGCGCAGTCCCTACAGAGATGAATGAGTTGATTTGTTTTCTCCAAAAAAGTACATGTTTTGAATTTATCTATACGAAATCCAGTTCGTTAATTATCATATAACTGAAGAGCAAAATGTTATCAAGAAGGTTCAAACCATCAACCTCAAAAAAGAAAGCTTCATCATGGAATAGGCATTTCCTTCAGAGAAGGTACACAAAAACTTTTGATCTATTCACCAATCTACACATCTTACCTAACACAAATAGTTGGGGAAACTCTCCTGGAGTTAAATGTGCTAATGCGAATACAGCTGCACTAATTAGGACAGAAACTGGTGTAGGTACCCTGCAGAAAAAGCAAAGAAATAGAACTTGGAAAATAAATCACCAATGCAAAAAAAAAAAAGACGGTCAAATCCAAATAGCTCAACCATCCTTGATGCAAAAATACAAATTACACAATTTGTAGATCAAATGTCCAAGCACATTTTGATTACATGGAAATAGATGGATATAATAAGAATTAACCACATTTCCCCCTTGTGCTTGTGTAAAATAACTGACTTATTCCAGTGATTCCAATTTGGTCAACTGATCCTAAAATTGGACAAATCTGAGTCAGCCTGTTCCAACCGGTAATGGGCCACTCAATCTTGACCAATGTTGTATTTGGCTATTCTATTCACCCTCAACAAGGACTTTATCAGACTTGTCACCAGAGCAGTCATCAAACTTCAGTAAAAGTAGTCTAAATATTTTGACTGACAACGTATCATATGAGGACCAACAAAATTTGCAAAGAGCAGTAGAAAAAATCAGCTGACTTAATCTCATCTGCTCCTCAACTAGTGGCTATTGCAGATCCATTCTTTTTAAAATATTATTATTTCTGATTTCATAGTCTTGCAAGCTATTTATCTTACCCCCACCCCACTTTTTATAAGCACATGGCATGTAACATGCCCCAGCTCTGAGAATTTGAGACCTGTCTAAACATCAGGCTATTTAACAATATTGATTGTTCTCCAACTGCTAGGTAGCAGACATCTGGATCACTTTCTGTATTTTCTCTCCAACTAGCTATTAACTTCTATCAGTATACACTGCTTTTGGTTGAATTCTCAAACTTAACTGCAAAATGTTATGCAGGACACAATTTTATCTCCTGAGCTGAGCAACTTGGTTTAAACTCTCAACTGAAGGTGATTAATATAAGCACAAGTTCCTTTATCAAAAGGGAAAGAGGACAGCTTATTTTCTGAAATCAGAAAAAAAGAATAATACCACTTTGTCAGAGACACCATGAAAAATCCTCGAAAGACATTCTCCTCCAAAACTGGAGCAAGGACACCAGTGATGCCAATCAAGCAAGCGGTGCTGCAGAGATAGCAAGAGCACACACTATAAAGATAAGCTTCCTTACCAGTTAGGCAGGTTCACAATCAAACCTTATAGAATTGAAAACAATCTGTTATCTATATACCTGATACTGGAAGATCCAATCAATGGAAGAAGTCGAACAAGAGCATCAGTCTGCAACCATGTCATATAAATTAATATAGAAGAAAACACACAAACGCTTAGATGTTCATTACCATATGCCAAACGGAAAATCAACCAAGTCACTTCTTTCATTCAAGTTAAGCACATTAAACCTGGCCATATAACTCTAGTTCTTTCAGTCAGAAACATCATACATGAAACAATCAGAGGCGCTTCTTTCAGAATTACCACTGATTACAGTCATATAGATACACAGTGAGTCCATTTATGAGGCGTGCTGTTTCTGTATGGCATCGTTTTATAGTCATTCATGGTAAGAAAGGCCTATCTAAAGCTATGCATAAGTTAGCAATTCACTCCACCAACAGAAAGAAGCACTACATTTGTTAATTTGTATCTGTATGGAATCGTTTTATAGTCATTCATGGTAAGAAAGGCCTATCTAAAGCTATATATATATTTCGGTGTCTCCCAAGAAGAAAACAATTGAAGCTAAAAAACTAATCCTGACCTCTCTCTGTGGGGTCTCGCCACTGAAAGTAGACACAGCAACTCCGGTCAATGCAACAGCAAGCAGAGCACTAGCAAGACCAATACCCGCCCATAAGAGCCACCCTTTTTCTAGATTGAAAGGTTCCTTTAAATCTGACACAACAGTGCCCAATATTAAACTAAAGAAGAAAACCCAAAACCCAGATAGAAATTATAAACAGAAAGCAAGTTATCATAGTAAAAGATTGATCAGTACCATAGCGAAACACATCTTCAGGAAGAGGTTGGAAGGTGTTGAGGATTCCATAAAGAACTCCAAGAACAACGGCAGTTGCAATGCTACCAAAAAAATAATAAGAAAAAAGCCAAAACAAATTAACAAATGTAGTGGACATTTTTTATATTGTTTGTTACACGCGATCAATATTCAATATTATAAATTTGGAATTGGTGAGGTGATGGTTAAAGGGGGCATGCTACATCCTTATTCCTAAGCCATCAGAAAGAATTGGATAGCCAACCTCTTACAGGAAAAGACCAGAGAGATGAACTTAGTCACAAAAACCAAGAGATTAAAATGAAATTGGTATACCTTTGGTCCAAAAGCAGTATCTCCGCTTTCTCGTCTAAACTTAGCTCTTCAATCTTAATTCCTAAATATGGTATGGCCGTTGCCTCAACCAAACCTGTCAGAATAAAGCTGCCTGCCGAAAATCAGAAGCTAAAAACAAAAAACTGCACAGATGAAAGTAATAATAGTAAAAAGTAAGAGAAACCTTATTCCACAGGCAAGTGAGGTTAAGGAAATCGTTTGCCATGGCCAAGGCACGTCCCATCGCTTGATTATTGGCCATTCCAATCCCTTGTCCTGCGCTTCAACTTTGGCTTTGGAATCCTTTCCAGCATAAATTGAAGAAGCTAACTGACGTCGCTTTGGCCTCAGCAGAACTACTTTCTGTCTGCAGGAAAGAAGGGAAGAACCGGTCCGTTTGACTAGAATTGGGAAATCCGCTAGACAGTAGAGTGAAGATTGAGCAAGGCATGATAATGATGATGGGACTATTGTAGTAGAAGAAGAAAAAACCATTGTTTTGTTTTCACAAGAGACTGGAGCGGACACACGATACCCCCGCCTTTTGACTCCAGTGCAGGAGGATAAGATGATCTGATGGTATCATCAGTCCTGTTTAAACTTTGTCTGTGTCTTAAATTTTGTTTTATTTATTTCAAAAATAAGTTGCTTCTACTGGTCTCTGTTTGGAATTGCATTATACTATTATAGAATGATTTTAATATATTAATATAAAAAATAATTTTTTAAAAATAAAAATATATTATTTTAATATATTTAAATAAAAAAATATTTTTAAAAATAATTATCAATACACTCCTAAATACCAGTAAAAAATCGGATCAGGTGAAGTTAAAGTTTAAAAGGTCTATTAAAATGGCTATTATTATAAAAACTTACTCCCCACCTATGTTCCTCTTATTCTTTGTTTTTTACATTTATGTTGGCCTTTTTTTTTTAATTTATTTTGTAATAGGTGGAATTGCGATAACAATTGTTTTTTTATTGTAAATATATTATAATAATTTTTTTAAAAATTGTTTTTAACATTAATACATTAAAATAATATGAAAATATTAAAAAATAATTAATTTTAAAAAATAAATAAAAAATTAAAAATATTTTTAAAACGTAAATATTTTTAACGCAAAGTGTGGCCAACATGATAATTTTATTTAAATATTATGCATGAGAATAATTCAGCAACTCGCCAAATCTTCATTTTATTAAAGATTTTATGAAGTGGCTGCAGGGAGAGCCATCCAAGT
>Ga0325404_1008784_pt1 | contig 10352 bp, 8 predicted proteins | sample PopdelMetagenome_18_FD_205664 | JGI IMG/M metagenome (GOLD analysis project Ga0325404, IMG submission 205664) | Populus deltoides microbial communities from Bellville, Georgia, United States - Xylem-Control-R1 | ecosystem: Host-associated > Plants > Phyllosphere > Stem > Wood/Secondary xylem...
TATTGCAAAACGTTTCAAAATCAAAACATGTTTCAATTAAAAAAATGAAATGTATATTGAAATGAAATTGATAACCTTTGATTGGAGGGAGCATAGTTTTATGATTGGTAAGAGAAGGAGACATGGGTCCCGCAAAATACAACGTTGGAGCCAGGGGGGAGGGAAAGGCTTTATTATGATTACTTTGCAAAGAAAACTTGAAATTGAAAACGCGTTGCGGTGGAGAATCATCTCGATAGACTCGTTTGTGATGTGATGTTGTTTAGCTAAGCAAAGCAGTCGGTCCTGACTTCTTTCCATGTAGGTTTGCTCGTTTTCTCCCATCTACGAATACAGATCACAGTCAAAGTTTAAGAAAGTACAGTCAGTCGCACGCGTGGTGCAGGTTTACAGCTGCCGAGTGCCGACTGCTCTTCTCTTCTCTCTTTTTTCCCAGACTGTTTCTTTTCTTCTGCATTGCACACCAGTTATAAAACCTAACGAGTCTATCGAGATGAAACTTGATGTAGATTGGGTTTCACTACAAGCGTTTTTTTATTGAATCGTCATCATTTTAAGGATTTTTTCTTCCAAAACGATGTTATTTTAGATGTTTAATCAAAGCTTGGATTTATCTAACTTGCAATCCAAGTATTGAGTTGGGCCAACCCTTCAATTGTATCTTATTACTATGCTGCTATCTTCTACTAATTTCGGAATTTCCCTCTTAATTTGTACAGGAAAGAATCACTATTATGCTCCTTCTTAATCCTGGGCTGGGAACAAGTCAGAAACCATGGTAAAAGCTCACATCACACCACCAGGATGCAATTGACCCACCTAGTGAAACCACGTTTCTTTTCAAGAACACAAATCCCAGCAACAAGAATGTTGGAAAACTGATGCAGAATGCGTTCCCCCTTCTCCTCTTGCCAAATACTGGTTATCCATCTCTCTAATACAAGTATTATCAATGTGCTTGTATAGCTCGTCAATCAACTTCCCTTACATTCTATGTGCCCTGTGAAATATTTTCTGGAAGACATGTTCCTCTGGAGGTGCTTCTTCTGGAATCTGGGTGTGAACAAGGAACAGACCAACAAGACTCGCTAAGACCAGAAATCAAGGATCGGATCACAAAGGCCTAAGTCACAGCTGCAGTGCTGGCATTTCCAGCTCCTTCTATATTGTTGTTTCTAGGATTTTACTGGCTACCAAAAACAAATCTCTCAATTCATAAACCTGTGACTTGGAAAGCGTATCTAATTGCAAGTCCCATATAAGAGAAGCACACAAGGAATCTCGTACCTCTCCAGGAAGCCAGTTTTCTTTTAACCAGATGCTTGCATCCCCTGAAACAGCCCCCCTTTGCACCATATTTCTGAAGGATTATAAAAGGCAATCAAAAGTTAGTATTACGCATACAAGTATCTAACACCTGCTAACAGATAAATGAGGATCGTCTGTTTCCCAACATTTTTCAAGTTCTATCTACAGAAATACCATTATCATAATGTATGCTTAGTTCATGAAGTGGCACTCAGAAATTCATGAATAGACCGCTTTTAATTTGCTTTAAAACTACAGGCTGTCCACATACTTACGCTGGCTAACTGTTTGTAGTTGCTTGCCCTGCTGCATTTAACGCAGAATTGTTCCCATTGGAAGGGATAAGAGACTGGATTGATGGGTTTTGCATTGACAACGGAGGAAGAAATACTTTGAATGCTGTTTACTCCAATGTAGCCAAAGAGTCGTGCTATACCGAGGGGAGAAGGAATTTCCAAGGGCCTGGTTTGGAAGTTGGTTGCAAAGCAGACTTGTTGCATGACTGATAATCAGAAGGCGTAGATCAAAACATGCACATCAAAATTGAAAATATGATCAGAACCTACAAAATTGCACTGGGATTTATGGATGGAAAATTGGTTGGCATTGTTTGACGGTAAGTTGGGGCTGAAAGAAAATAGCTTAACATATTTAAAAGGACAGTGATAATCCTCCCTTCACATGTTCAAGAAAATGACTATTATTCTACCTGGACGTCCAAGAAGATGAATAAAGAGAACGAGTTCAGTTTCCAAAAGCTCATCTTTGATTTTAATTTTTAAGTTTTTTAATATCCACTATATTTCTATAGAATATTAATATAAATATAAAAAATATTTATATCTCATTAAATATTTTTAGAATAAAATTACATTTCATATATTTCTATTCATAAAAAAAAGATTTATAGTATATAAATACATAATGAAACCTTCAAATTAAAAATTTACAATCTTTATTCTTTATGGTATATATATTTTTAGAGTATCTCTCAATATTATTATATATTTTTTAAAAAATATGTTTATTTAAATATTGAAGAATGCTCACCTTTCTTATATTGAATATTAAATACAAACTATCAATTATCTTCAATATTTTGATTAAAAAAAATAAATAAAATTACTAGTATCCATCGATTAAATGATTATTAACCTCAATAGCCGTATTCCTAAACTAATTGAAATTTTTTGAAATTCATCTGACAGAGTGATGCCTGGTTCCGAATCCCGTGTTAAGAGAGGAGGTTTCCAGTTGAGCAAAACTGGAAACCGAGGGAGGGGCAGCATTTTGAGCTGTAGCTGGAATTGCATTAGGAGTGGCTCCAAAAAATGGGCTCTGACCGGCAGGAGCTGGCTTTGAGGGTGCTATATAGGGATGACGAAGAAGGTTATTGAACTCATTCAACTTCGAGTCGAGTGAATTTCTCTCTTTCAACCTGCAGAAGAAGGGGTTTGGTAATAACTGAACATTGGATTCAGTTTTGCATCTATGAAGGGTTGTTTCCTTTGACATGCACTAGAAAGTTGCATATTGTTTTAATCGCATCCCTCTCAGATTTTAATTCCATGTGTTTGAAATCAGAATTGCAAGCAGAAAACATTAGCATCTACTGTTAACAAGTATGAGAAAGCAGCATCAGCAGCAGCAGCAGCGGTGGGAAAAAAGCAGTCTTCTGTATTTGACTTACAATTGATTGCAATCATCACATGATGCAGCTCGCAATTCTTCGTAGCTAACATCACCAATAATGTCACAGAGGCCGCTGCATGCAGACAAAAGCAAAAGCTGAACCCAATGCATCCTCGAAGTGGCAAGACAGCAACAAAGCTAAATCCAATGCATCCTCAAAACTTGGCAGGCTGAGAGGGTTGATTACCAGGTTGTTGATGCGATCAAGTGGCCGCAGCGTGGTTGTGTCCTGATTAATTTACCCCACATTTATTTAGATGTTGGAGTTGTTTTGAAAAGGATTTTTTATTTAAAGATATATTAAAATATTTTTTTTATATATTTTTATATTCAATATAACATATTACACAAAATACTAAAAAAATAATTTAATATTTTTTTATATTAAACATAAATATTTATAAATACAGATAAAAATGCAAGTCAAACAAGAGTAATATCACAAACACACATAAATAGATTTGGGTTGGGCTAGACAAGCCCACTTATGTTAAACAACAGCCCCCCGTCGTCGTCGTCATCAACAACGGGACCATATATATATTAGTACTAGCCCTGGGAGGGATGGTGGAGGCTAGGATAGTAATTAGCAAACAAAACAAAGGCGGGGGGACTGAGAAGAAGAAGATGAAGATGAAGATGAATGGAGCCGCAGCCGCAGCCGCACCAGAACCCGCACCCGTAGAAGCAGAAGTAGCAGCAGCAGCAGCAGCAGAAGAAGAAGAAGCAGTGATAAGGATATTCGTGGGAGGATTGGGGGAGAGCGTGAGCAGCGAAGACCTGCGCAACATATTTTCATCAAATAAGAGTTTGGGCTTAGGGATTCAATCAGTGGAGATCATCAGAAGCAAAGGCCGATCCTTTGCGTACATCGACTTCTTCTCTTCTTCCAACAACTCCCTCTCCAAGCTCTTCAACACTGTATTTTTTCAATCCATTTCTGTTTCATGTATTTCTTTTTTCTCATCTTAATCATTGATTGATAACGCTGCTACCGCCTGATTGCTTCCTTTATGTTACTACCCTGACTATCTTGTACCGAGGCTAATTCTCCCTGCCTGTGCCTGTTTCTGTGACTGTTCAGTATAATGGGTGTGCTTGGAAGGGTGGGAAGCTTAGGCTTGAGAAGGCCAAAGAGCATTATCTTGCTCGCTTGACATGTGAATGGGCTCAAGATCAAGATGAAGATCAACATCCTCTCCTTCCCACTCCTAATCTTGATTATGCTCAAGATGATCCCACCAACAAGAAACTGCCCATTTCTTCAAAGCCCAGCAACAAAGAGCTTCTTTCAGAAAATAAGCAACTTCGCCTCTTCTTCCCCGGATTAGGAAAGGTAGAGTACTAGCATTGTTATTGCTTATCGTTATCGTTATCGTTATCAATCTTGGATATGTCTCCAACTGTAAAAATATTTGCGTATACATGTAAATGTCTGTCTGTGCTGCAGATAAAGTCAATACCTTTTAGAGGAACTGGCAAACACAGATACAGTTTCAGACGTGTTGAAGTTCCTCCACTTCCCAAGCATTTCTGTGATTGTGAAGAACACTCGGAGCCTCCTGCAGCTGCAGCTAAATGCAGACACATTCCTATCATGGAAGAACAGGGTGCTGGGATGGACAAGGAAGAAATCACTTTGATGAATTCTGTGATGAATAAGCTCTTTCAGATGGAAAATGTTTCAGACAATGCATGCTGTGAGATTGAATTGGATAAGAAAGTAGATGATTCCATGAAAACCACTGATAAACCACCACTTGAAGAGAATGAAGGGGACATCGATGAAGATGATGATAACCTCATAATTAACATGGTGAGTGTACCACAGGAAACCATATTAACTCATCAGGTACGGTTTAATACTCTGTCCATCTAAAGTCATTGATTTTGATGGCATCTGCTGTTGTGGTTATTTCTCTTTCAAGTTTGATTTTTAACCCCATTTGCTACCTCAAATATCCAGAGACGAAGATTCAATGTTAGGCAAACTTCGACAGATGAACCGACTCAAAAGGTGCTCCAAAAGCAGAAAAGAAACACTACACCTTCTAATAAGAAGAGGAAAATAGTTCTCAATGAAGAAAGTAATACAAGTGAAGGAATGCCTGCTATGCCGGGAGGTAATGGGAGTTTGCTGGAACAGCAATCCAAATCTGACAATGCATCAGAAACACTGCCGGGACATTCATCTAGCAAGGAAGAGCAACCCAAATGTGATAAAATCGCCGACTCTAGGGACAGTGAGAACAATAAATCCTGGAAGCAAGAAAATCAAAATGAACATTTCGGCAGGATCAAAGAAGTGGGAGGGCACAAGGAGGCTCTGTCTACCAAACTGGATTCTGCTTCAAATAAGCCAGGCAGAGGTTATGCATGGCTCAATAAATCCTCATGGACACAATTGGTTAGTGGGAATAACAGCAATGCTTTCAGTATTACTCATATCTTGCCGGGTGTTACTTTTGGAAAGGTAGAGCCATCAAAACATGATGGGTTGGAAGTTCCCAGTTCTATGAAAAGCATGCATGGTGATATATTTAAGAAGAGCAATATTGTTCCTACCGTAGATGGCACGCTGGCTTTTGGTGTCAGAAAGGAGGGTAATGTACAAAATAGAGTGGCAATGAGCCCGCAGACTGTTGTAGGCAATGCTGGGGCTTCTGCTCCAGTAGTGGAGAAGAAAACCAATTCAGAGACGAAGCCAGCATATACCAGAGATGTTTCCATTGGAGAAACTTGTTCATTCATGAGGACTGCTGATTCAGTGAAAGAATGGGCGCGGACCAAAGCAGCTCTAAGCGGATCCCGCAAGAGAAAAAACAATGAGAAGTAGGTTCAGAGAGCATCTTACCAAGTACAACTTTCCTTATCTTTTGGCCAGCAAGCCCCGGCTGCCTCTGATTACAACCCATCGTTGGTTTATTGGAGACGAGGCCTTTCTTTTTCCCTTAACTGTGTTTTTAATTCTTATTTGGCCATGCTCATAATTCCTGTTAAATTGGTTTTACAATAGACAAAACCTCTGATAACTGAAGAAAAATGGAAGTGCTGCAATGTGCAATTGTATCTCTATCAGATAATACTTCGTGGTAAAATTGATGCGATCGATTGATGGTTGCTTTATTACTTTCATGCGATCGAAATGTGCAGCAGTTCTGATGACACAAAACAAGTCATTTTATGGACTTGACTGCTCTTTTACCATGGCATCGATCGCTTCTCTTTTCTTCTTATATTTTTGCCTCCTCTCTTAAGTATGGCAGTTAACTACCACCTATAACCCGCATAGAAACGAATATTTTTTTTTGGATGTTCAGGACTAAAATCTTGAAGGAGATGTAAAATTAAAAGGTAACCTGATGGTTTTTATTCCCTTGTTGCTTTTTAAACTGAGAGAGTTGTACCTACTGCTTGTCCATCTTGAATTGAATTAGATGTACTCAACATGGAGATTGAAGCGTCAAACCAACAGTTGAGCTAGAAACATTGAACTTTTGCTGCATAAATTTGACTGATTTTCTTTCCTTGAAATCTCAGCTAACACTCCTCAGCTTCTTTGAAGATGCAAACCTAAACATTTGCAGTTCTCATATTGGGATGGAATTGGCGCACGATAGTATTATTCTTATAATTGCAAGTGGCGCGCATTACACACAAGAACTTGAGTGCGGCAATCATACAAAAGGCTTTTCAATCATCAAATGCTCAGAATCATGGCTTCCAGCGAACTTTCATTTTCTGCAATTGTCAACTAGTTTAGTGTAGGATCGGATGTTCCTTTTGTCCTCGATCCCGTTTAGGACATTTTGCCTTCTCAGATTCCACAGCGTCAGAGTCTTTGTGATTTGATGGTTGGAATAAATAGCAATCACTATTCACTGCAGCTTGCCCTGGTGAGGAAACATCAGCAGATGGAGAGTGAGGCAGCAGTTTGGGTTCTGAGACAGGGACAGCAAATGATGATGGCTCGTGGATCGAAATCGCTTTCTGTTCCATTAACTCCCTCAAGAACTTTTCATTCTGCTCAATGCGTATCTGAAGCTCTTTCTGTGCCTGCGCAATAGCCATAAAACAAACAGGTGCTACAGACTGATGTTGAAATTCTCAAAACTTTGCCATACAAAATCAGTGTCCAAGTTCAGGATTCTGCTCTCTTATTCTTAATTACTTGTTCATTTGTTTTTTTATCACCCTGCTTAGCCCTTTTGTCCCTGCTACATGAAGCACCCATTCTTCCTTATGTCGCCTATGAATTAGATTTAAACCATTTTAAATTATCATTCAACAGTTATCCAAATTCCAAAAACCCTTTGTATTTTGAATTATTTCCCCATAATTCTAATGTGCATTCTTTTAAGCCTGACCTACTTCTGTCTGTCAATATTATATCATCTATAAATGCCATGAAGTTATCATGATATCATTGCTACAACAAAAGGAAATAAACAAACAAGCCATCAAGCCGACTAGAGTATCGAGAATGCATCAAGGCACCTTAAGCTGCTCATGCAGCAGCTTTTGAATTTCAATTTGTGTGCGCAAAGCCTCTGTTACTTGCACGTCTCTGCAAGAGAATGATTCATTGGAGATTTTGCTTGAACCAATAAAGAAAAAGGGAAAAAGAAGATACCGATCAATGATCATTCACCTATTGGACTCAATGACAAGTGCATCATTGTTACTGTTCGATGAAGCTGCTTTATTCTCTACCACGGTGGAAGTGCTCTTGTCTAGACACCAAGTAGCAAAACAAGTGGAAAGTTAGGATTGGCAGTCACAAGCTTTAAAAGAAAGAGAGGGAAAGAATTGGTAGAATCGATTGGAAGTTGGAAGCATCACAGAGCTATTTGGTGAATATAAAATCTTCTCTCATTGCTATCAGTATACCACAAATTTGCAGTTGCTTGTGATAGGTTTTGGAATCATGTGACGAAACTACTTGTCTTTCAAAGAGGAGAAAAGTTAGCATGACAAAAGGAGGACTTATTTGAAGACAACATATTCCATTGTACAAGAGCAAGATTTTCAAAAATAAAATCACCAACCAACTACACAATTACATGAGAGAATCATAAACCAAATTTATGTTTGAAGCAGGATATATGGTTCTAATTATCTGCCCGAAAGAGACAATGTCACTAATACAAGAAGCATGGACTTGTTTCTATGAGAAGGTCATACCATGATTTGTCTCCGGAAATTTTTTAGCAAGGCGGTATTTCTGCAAATCACAAGGCACATGAAAACAATTGAACAGATTTTTAGTAGAATTTGTTTGTTATGATAAAGGAAAGTCTAGACAAGAAAAATTACCTGCAAATGGCTCTTGACATGATAGATACTTAAGCCCTTAACATTCATAATACCCAATATACTTTTTGGAGTTGCAACTACAGTTATTAACAGTGGAGAATGTGAGTTATCGAAGGAAACTACCACCAAAATTTTCTTGAATCAAAGACAAGAGACTCACCATCAGGGCCTCCGAGGGATTTAACTGCATCTACAAAAAGGTCATGAAGCTCAGTCGTCCATCTTATTCTTTGCTTTTGTGAAGTTGCAGCTTCAGGAAGTCGGTTAATGCTGTCATCCATTTGTGCAGCTGACGAACGATAGTTTGCATTATGATTCAACACAGTGACAGGGATCGATGAAACTCGCTGTGCTTCCTGCATGCATTTTCAACTTGGATGATCATTAACACAAGATCAATGTCAATATCCAATTCGTTTTGCATCATGATCAAACTCCTTGCCTTGTTAAGTACAACTATCAGCACCTGATAAAACTGAGTAGAAGTCTTGAACAATTTACGTTATAAAAATTGATTTACTCACATTGAGGGTGGAATTTTGGGAGACGTCATCGACGGGAATTTCAAGCTCCTTGGACAAATATTGAAGTACAAGCTTTTCAGTGGATGTCAAACTCTCCTTAGTGCAGTGCAAACCTGTAAAGCTCCCACCAGAGCACTCGTCCAGGACACCCATCAAATTTTCGTTTTCAGGCTCAGTAATTACATCTTGTCCTCCAAGAAATAAAGAGTCTGAAGGGGGAGTGATATGATCGACAGGTAGAGGACGTTGAAGGAAAGGTGAGGTGGGAAGCCGGAGATCACTCTCAGCAATTGTCAAAGGTGATGGTTGTAAACTGGCGGAGAACATGGTGCCTTTGCGAGGTTGACCAATGGAGCCATAAGAAACAGCATCATTCAAGATAGGGCTCGCGTTTAATGTCCGTGTTAGGAACAAGGATGCCTGTGGGAGGGAATTGGGTGGTTTTGGTTGTACGCAATCAGGCAGGACAGCAGAATATTGGAGATTTTTATTTAAACAATATAAGCCTACTGACTCAGTATTCAACGAAGAAGGATGGGTTTGCATCACCCCTTTCCTTCTATTAAAGGACTTGACAGTACTATAGAATTTCATGATCCTCAAACGAGAGGTCTACTCTTCAGCCTTCACCTTTTCACCTTCTCTCCGGTTAGCAGATAGTGAAGGATATCTAGAAACACAAGGCAATTAGGGCAAGCTACATTATAGCAGTAACACCATCTCAACAAGTACTAAACCTCCAGAATATAATATTTTCAGAATTTGCAGCGGTACAAGATACAAACATCATCTTATATAGAAGAAGAAAAAATATTGAATGAAACACTTGAAAACTGAAAAGAAGCAGAGAAAGTGAAAAAATAAACCATGGATTATTTGGACAGCACAAGTTACTTTCAAAGTGTGCAAGGAAGAGGCCATGAGAAAGAAGAAAATCACCTTGAGATGACCCCAATTGCCATGCGTTAAGAAAGAGGAAGAGGGTGCTGTATTTGGTGTGATGGCTTCTGTCTTCCTGCATGTATTCTACAAAAACAAGAAAAGCCCACCAATGAAGCTCCCCTGCTTCCCTCTCCTCTCTCCATGTAAATAAGGTAATGATGTTAAAACAAAAACGATGAAGTTTAGGATTCTTTGGGGGTAAAAAAGAACTCCCGTGTCGGGAAGCTTTTGGTAGCTTGTGTTCCTCTGCACTGCATTGTTAAATCATTAGAATCCTTTTGGCATGTAGTTATCACGAATTAGTCCAGCCAATCAATACTTTTATCAAATAATCCATCGTAGGAGAAGTTTTACGAGAACTTCAAGGTAAACAAAGATGTTACGACGTTGCTCTATTGGATTAGCGTTGTTTAGATCCCTCGCCTCCCCAATCTTGTCATTATATCATTGATCTTAATTGGATTCCATGTTCTGTTTATGTAGAAAGATTCAATTCATTTTCATTACAACAGGATCATAAAATAAAAAAGTGTTTTTGAAATCTAAACAGTACTGTAGCATGAATGTTAA
>Ga0325404_1008786_pt1 | contig 10352 bp, 7 predicted proteins | sample PopdelMetagenome_18_FD_205664 | JGI IMG/M metagenome (GOLD analysis project Ga0325404, IMG submission 205664) | Populus deltoides microbial communities from Bellville, Georgia, United States - Xylem-Control-R1 | ecosystem: Host-associated > Plants > Phyllosphere > Stem > Wood/Secondary xylem...
AACATATTCATCATATAAACTGAAAAGAAAAGGTAAAATAAATCTCACAGTTCTTGAAATCCGAAGGTTTTCGTGTCCTTGCAACCAAGAAAAAGTGTTTAGCCTTGCATGTTTGTTGAACAACTAAACAAATTATCATTCATAGTAATAAAAACAACAACACATAGCATAATAATAAAAAAAACAATTACCAAGCTTAGTCCAAGGGTCCCCAATGGAGTCATTATCCTGTCGCACCCTCGCGGCGGAGCGGCGACCCTCGATTGATTTCGGGGTTTTTGTTTCGTGTAAAGGAGTCGCCACCTAGTATTTTGGTCACTAGGAACCCTAACTGGTCTTTTAGAGATTCTAAGGCAAGGGACTGGTTGCGTAAAGGGAAGATATTAGCACCCCTCGTACGCCCTACCTAAGGTAAGGTGCTTGGTGTTTGGTTTGCTTAACAATTGCTATGGTGTTGTTGTTTTCTAATCCCATCAGTTTTCCTAGGTTTGATTCAAACTAAATTTATTAAGATAGAAATCCAAGGAGATTCCATGTGCTTTAAAAGCTCATTTTTCCCTTAGTATTTCAAGAGTTTGCGACTCATAAATCGCAAAGAGGAGGGATAAAAAATTTAGAAATCTAGGGCACTTTAAATGCCTATTTTTGCCTTAGTGTTTTATACTCTCACGGCTCGTAAACCGTGGAGTAAAAAAAATTAAAATGTCCTTGATTATAATCGAGGCTTCTTTTAAGGGTGTATGATGACTTACTATCCCTAGAAAATTATTTTGAATATTTATCACTTAGGGTTTCTTTATCAAAATATTAACAGTGAATAATAACAAGTTATTTCCATTAAATATTTTGGATATTCATCCCTTTAGGATTTCTTTATCTAAACATTAATGATAAATAATAGATGAATTTTCCTCAAAATAAGATTTTTTATTCTTTAGAATATTGGCCAATACCCTTTGGAGTTTTACAAACATGTTGTAGAATCCAGAAATGTAAGAAAATAATTTTTGTTGTGTTTAAGAAATCCATGCGAAAACACATTTTCAAAACTTCCAATATTTGTTTTTTTTAAAAAGAACGTTCAAAACATGTTAAGGTATTGGCCGTATGCAACACACAGAAAATATTTTATATATTGTTTTTGTCAAAAAAACACAAGCATCACAGTTAATCACAATTAAAGACAACAAACCGTGTGCATATATTCTCAAAGTTTGCAAGAAAACTGGACAGTCTAAAAAAAAATTCAAGGATGGCTCTTCAAAGCCAACCTGGTTACTAGCCCAAACCAGTAACTGGTTCTGCCAAAGTTGCATGCATATGCATGACATATTGGTAGGGTAATTAATTTGGCAAAAATAAGGAAAGAAAGACTTACCTGCGAGGTAGCGGCTGGAGGCGAAGTGAGAGACGACTGGTTGCTGCTCACGTCTTATTTTCCCCTTGTATGCTTAATTTATCCTCGAGGCTTAGATGAGGCGTTGTCATGCCAAATCATCCCAACTACGGCTATGATCATGCCCAGAACCACATGTAGATTAAGACCATCTTTACCAAAGAAAAAGAATCCCATGATCATCACAAGGATCGTCTTCATATGACCAAGTACTTGAAAGGACACAACTGCGAATCCTTCAGCCTCTAAAAATAACCCAATCCACGTCACAATGACAAGCCAGCAACACGCTCCTCGTAGTAGCTCAAGAAGAGTGAAACAAAGAGATGGAATTATGGAGGAGAGGAGGACGTTATGATGTGTCAAATGAGTTGCATTTAAAGCAATTTGCGGTTACTCTGTCTTTACTTTGCTTTGCTTTGAAAGTTACAGTACTGTCTTTTATTTATTCAAAAGAGTCCTGAAGATTCCGAGAGAGAGGGGGGATAATGTGTGGCTGTTGTGGTTTGGAGGTTAGCTCTTGGTCTGTTTGGTTGGCAGCAGGGAAAAGAGAGTGCAGGGGAGCTTTGGACGGCTTAAAGGAGAAGGAAGAGGGCTTCCTAGGGCGGCAGCTGCTTTTTTTTTGTCCCTCGAGGGTGGGCAGCCGACTCCTGTGTCAAAAGGGAGAGTTTTAGGGTTTTTTGTGGTTTAAGGTTTTTTGTTGTTCTCTCAAATTGTGCAAAACCCCATGTAAATTTTCTTCCCCCCTCTCCATATGACTAGAGATTTACTTATACGCGCTGTTTAAGGAAATATTGCAATAATTATTGCAGATATTATCTTCTATAACCAGCACCAACAAATCAGACATTTAAAGTTACTAACTTGATCAGCCAAAATTGTCAGGGCTAACTGAGTTCCCTAATTTCGAGGCTTCATTTTAGTAATGCTAACATCATCATCATCTAAGAGCACTTGAATTTGGTAGAGAGAATGCACACCTTTCATTTGAATCCAAATTTGCTTAATTTAGAGGTATATAGTTGCACATTCATGTGCATGAAGTTGTCAACCTGATCAGCCCCAAATCTGAAAATTGAGTGATGGCTAATTAAGGACAAGATGTTAGAAATTTCCATGGAAAATTGGAATGTAAACTTCTAATTTCATGAAAATAGGGTTGTAGAGGGGATGTTCCTCTTCCATTTGCAAAAAACTTCCTGTCATTTGGAGGTCTAGAACTCCAGAACAAGCTCTTGGAAGGTACCAACTTTATCATCATGAACTGCCAAGGAAGAAAATGAACAGAGGGTGAACAACTTGTCATCTAGGTTAAAATTATAGAAATTAGGGTTTTTAATTTGGGATTTAGTAATGTTTCAATTTAATCTTTGTTCTTCAAATTGTGGCATATGTACCCTTAATTGATACAAAAACTTTTTAATTGCATGCAATTTAACCACCGCTAAACTCGATTATCAGCCCCTAAGCTAAATGACTTTTTCCTTTTGGTCATTGGTTTTAAATTTGTGCATTTTGACCCCTCAATTGACCAATAAACTTCTAATTTCTTTAATTTTGCCCCTGATTTGGTTATTTTCAGCCTCTATATTCATGTGGCTTTTTCTAGTTTGGTCCTTGGTTTTGGATTTCTTCAATCAAGTCTCTAATTGCCCAATAAACTTTAATATTTATGCAATTAAGCCCCTAATTTGACCAAATTAACTCCTAAAGAATACAATTCGATCCCTAGACTTTAATTTGTTCCAATTAAAGCCTAAATTGACTTTCCAAATCAATTTTTCTTGCAATTAGGCTCTCAATAAATTCAAATTAACCTTGAAACATTCTAATTGAGTCATTAAAAATCTAATTTTAAATTTTCCTCAAATTAAATTTTATTTGCCAATAAGGCCTTTATTAGTCGAAAATATTTTGTTAAATTTTTCAATCTTGTATATTTGATCTTCCTCAACTAGTCTCCAGTGATTTCCTGGATATTCTGGTATACTTTTCTCATTTATATATATATATATATATATATAAGATGTTGTGTTCACCCTTATCCTTACTATCTCCTTACATTTTGTCGGAGATCCTTCCCATTTAAAAGACAAAAATGCTGAACTTCTCTCCAACTTTCGATGCAAAAAGCTTAGTGACTTCCAGTGGTACAAAAATACCTTCCTTACTCGTGTTATGCTTCGAAGGGATTCAAACCAGGCTTTTCAGAAAGAAAAATATCTTGCAGGCTTACCAATTCTCTTAGAAGAAAAGAAGGTAATCCCATCATCCTTTAAACTTGAAAGAGGCACACCTAAACTTGTGATCAATTACAAACCTTTAAATTCTGTTTTAAAATGGATTAGATGTCCAATCCCCAACAAAAAAAAATTATTATAAAAATTGCATTATGCATTCATATTTTCTAAATTTGATATGAAATCTGAATTTTGGCAAATCTAGATTGCTCCCAAAAATAGATACAAAACTGCTTTTACAGTTTTTTTTTGCCAATACGAATTGAATGACATGCCCTTTGGCTTAAAGAATGCACCATCTGAATTTCAACGCATCATGAATGACATCTTCAATGCACATTCAAAATTCTGCATTGTTTACATTGACAATCTACTTATTTTTTCTCATTCCATAGATCAATATTTCAAACATCTACATACATTCTTTCATACTGCAAAACAAAATGGTTTAGTTGTTTCTAAAACCAAATTTTCTCTATTTCAAACCCGTGACTGTTTCCTAGGCCATTATATCTGCCAAGGTACTGTAACACCGATACAGAGATCTTTAACCTTTATAAACAAATTTCCTGATAAGATTACTGATAAAACCCAATTGCAAAGGTTTTTAGGCAGTCTTAATTATGTTCTAGACTATTATCCCAATATTAGTCGTCTTGCCAAACCTTTACATGACAGGTTGAAAACCAACCCCATTCCTTCGTCTGACCTCCATACCAACCTTGTCAAACAGATTAAGAAACAGGTCCAAACCATTCCTCTCCTCCATTTAGCTAACCCGTTAGCTCCTAAGATCGTCGAGACCAATGCCTCTAACCTAGGATATGGTTGGATTCTTAAACAAGTACAAGATAACAAAGAACAAATACTCCAGTACACATCCACCCATTGGAATGATTGTCATAAAAATTACTCCACTATCAAAAAGGAGATTCTTTCAATTGTTCTTTGCATTACAAAATTTCAAAGTGATTTATTAAATCAAAAATTTCTTTTAAGTGTTGATTGCAAATCTGCAAAAGAATTACAAAAAGATTGTGGCAAGCCTGTAAGAAATTTTTCTTTCCAAAGTTGGTAATGTCAAGGATGGCGGCATAGTAAGATTGTGGTTTTGCTAAATTCCAAAGTTTGTAGTACCAATTTGGAGAAAAACTTTCTGAAGCAACAATGGAAGGATTTTCATGATAAAATCCTTCTTCCATAGTTAAAATATTTTGGAAAGTAGTTTTGAAAATATATTTAGATTTGATTTTTGGAAAACTGGTTTGTGTAGGTTGTAAAGAGAGGAGGGTTTTTGAAGCAGAAATGCCTCCTTGAGGTTTTGAAATACGTTTGGAAACACTACCTATTTGTGATATAGAGTCACTAGAGGCCTGTTAGGACACCTTTTGTAACGCCAGAAGTAATTCTGGTAATTTGAATATAGTATCAACCTAATGTTGAACTGTGTCTGTTTGTACTTGTGGTAGTTTTGTAGTTTCTTCTTCTTCAATACGTGCCTCATACCAGGATTTGATAGTAATCCCACCATCCTTTAAGTTGGCCAGAGAACCCTGTAATAAGGAGTTCGGCTATGGCTTTGTCTTGGGTTCTTGTTTGGGTTTTGTAGGCATTGGCTGCCATGGTCATTTGTTGGAGGGTGTTTAAGCTATTGTATTCAGACATTCCATCTATGTTCCATTCATAAAGGGAGGAGGCATTGTATTTATATTGGTTTAGAACATTAGGTTCTGTAGGCGAGGAAATATCAGGAGCACTAGTTGTTTTATGGTTTTTCCAAATAAGTTTGTTTATTTCAAGAGGTTGTTCTTGAAAAGTATTTGTATTAGAGGTTGATATGGGGTTATTTTAAAGAGTATTAACTTGATTTGTAGAGGATGAAGGGTTGGATTGTTGAGGTGTGTCCAGGACAGTCAAGGTTGTTCGGTCAAGGTTTTGTAAGTGTGTTTTAATGGCTCTAAGAAAATCTATATATATATTCTTCCAACATTTTCGAATTTTTTGGATTTTCTCATTTTTTTATTTTATTTTTATTTTTTTGTTTCTGTGGGTTTCCAAAATAGGTAACAACAAACATTTTACTACCTACACCATTATGGTTTAAATTTCATTTTTTTTCTAATCTAGTAAGATTGAGAAAAATGGTCTTTTCTTTTACATTAGCTATAAGTAACAAATGGAATAGAAGAACTAGATGCATGTATGAAAATTTTATTTTCTCAAAGGGTTGTAACAAACCACTCTTTTTAAAATAAAAAAAAATCCTTGTTTCCTAAAGCATATCTAAACCATCTTCATCTTATATAAACTATATCAAAGTTGAAGTCAAATCCTAAACCTCTTTTTCAAAAACAAAAAATTTAAGTTTTAAAACATCATAAGATCTCTCCCTTATGTAAACTTTATAAAATTTAAAGTCAAATCCTCAACTTTCTTTTTCAAAATCTAAAATTTTAAATTTTAAAACATCATAAGAACAAGTAGAAGAACTTGAAAAGAAGTTCATTTTCATTTTTTAAAAGTTCATAACCTTTAAAAAAGGCATCCTTTCCTTTTTATAAATCCTTAAGCTATTTTGAAATCAAGGTTAAATTATTTTTCAACTCATAACACATCTCTTTAAAAACATTAACGAAATCATTGTGGAATATATTATCATAAAGATTATTTACCACATCATTATCATTTTGTGCCATGAAACATTGTTCACTTATGATGTCAATATTGTCATATTTCACCATGAGAAAAATATTAGCTATCTCATAAAGTTCAAATCCATAATAAATTTATCTTAAACAAAGTTTCTAATACGAACCTTATGGATATAAAGATCTAGAAACTCACAGCCAAATTGACCGTTCCCAAGAAAGCTAAGATTAGGTTTGGAATTAAGCTTCACACAACGACAACCTATTCTGAGGCACCAAGATTATAAGTTACCAACCTCCACCCAATGCCTATAATCGAGACATGAACAAGAATAGAAGGAAGTTGCCATAAACCTTGGTCAATTCTTCAATAAGTTAGAGTAGTTCCATGAGGAACCAAGAGTAAGAGCAAACTCTCTCATACAAGTTTTATTTCTGAATAATCAATCCATTTCTTAATAATTTTTTAAAACCTAAATACAAGTCAAATAACTCTATTTATGATAGGTAAAACATCCTAAGTAATTCTAGAAAAAAAAAGTTCTAAATAAAATATCAACTAGGAAACTAATACAATTCCTTCATGGTAGCTTCTAGACCTTATCATAAGACCGTTCCAATATCTGATTAACCTGAAATTTTAACCAAATATGACCTTTGAGAACTTCTAGCAAACTTTTGGCCTGACTAACATTCAAATTGAAAATTATTCATATTAGAATTAAATTATGCATTAGGTAAAATAAACTCAATCGGCATGTAAATAGGAAAATAAGTTTTATTTGCAAGTCTTGTAGGAAATAAATCCCAAATATCTTGAATTAACTCATTGAATGCCTCTTTAACCTTCCTAGCTCTTAACCTTATAATAAGCTCCTTTAACATATAATGGATTCTTTGGTGTAGTTTGGATCACACCAGTTTCTTTAAAATAGTTCTCAAAGACTTCTTGTCTTTGCCTTTTAATTTATAGTTTAGCAATGGATAATCACCCTTGAAATGTCCAGATTTCTTACATTCATAGCAAAAATTGTGATTTCTTTTACTTGTCTCACCCTTGTCATCTTTTTAGTTTTGCTTTCCAGGGAAGTTCTTCTTGATCATACTTTTGAATTTCCTCATAATAAGAACAATAACTTCATCATCATCTTTATTATCATCAACATATAAAGTTTTGAGTGCACTAAGGTACCTAATAAACTCGTCCTATTTGATTGACTCAAATCCTTTCTTTACTTAATCATCGTCACTTTAAGATACTAAGGTTTAGGTATAATCCTCCATATCTTGTTCACCATTTTAAATTCTTTTTATATTTCTAGCATAATTTTGTAAGCCATTCACAATGGTCACAAACCTTGTGCTTATCTCTTTTCATGGACATGTGCATTTCTACTTTCATAAGAGAGGAACAAAGCCTTTTTGCAACCACTTGTTTTTCGGGTTTAAGAGCAACTCACTTGTTATAGACTCACTCTAACCAACTCAATAAAGAATGAAAGTAACCCAAATGATTATGCTCAATCAAATAGCACAAACTATAAGAATCCAATTAGTTAGGCTATGAAGAAAGATATTTATAAATATGCAAGATTTTCTTTCACTTTTCTCTTGGTAAAATGCATTAAAAAAATGGGTATTTATAGGAAATTTAAGAAACTAGTCATTATTACTCCATGCATGGAAGTAGTTGTTGCATAAAATTTTACCAAACGAACAAGAGTTCGGCCAAAATCTAACTCATTGTAAGATCTTTTCAAGTATGATTTAAGAGAATTATGGTTGTCATCAAATATATTTACTTATTTTATAATGAAGTGCAAAATTAACTAAAATAACTTGACCACTTATGTTAAAGGAAAGACATTGGGCAGTTGTTGTCATTTGTAGATTTCATATTGTGATTAGGTGAGATTGAGTGATGCAACCATATTATTTGATAGTTTTATCCGCATATACATAGGGTTTTACCTATGTTTTATACATAAAATGCCTTGATATTCTTTATTTTATTCTTTGAAGGCACTTTTGGATGTAAGATTAAAAAAGAAGTAAATTTGAGATAATTGGTAGATTTGACCTCCGATCGATGTTTTATGCAGAACTTGAGCTCTAGAGGTCGAAACAAAATGATTCTAGTGGCATTTGAAATCTAACATCCATACCTTTCTACATATATATGGCAAGAAAAATAAAAAAAGAAAGAGCATAGAAATCACAACCTTTAAAGTCAAATCTTGCATTCTTCCAGTGTTGACCTTTGACCATTCCGACTTGAATATCTTGAGCTACAGAAGTCCATTTGATGCAACACATACCAAATAATTACGAGTTAATGCTACCTATTATTTTTGGGACACTCTTTATCTGTAGAAATTTTATGTGGATCAAATAGTTAGGAGATGTGTACCACAAGATGAATTTCATTCCATTCTCACTTTTTGTCATTCTTATTCTTGTGGTAGGCATTTTAGCGCAAAAAGAGCAGCACATAAGGTACTTGAAAGTGGTCTTTATTGGCCTTCTTTTTTTAAGGATGCATATCACTTTTGCAAATCATATGAAAAATGTCAAAGAACATGTAATATCACTCATAAGAATCAAATGCCTTTATCAAATATTCTTATAAGTGAATTTTTTATGTTTTCGATATTGATTTATGGGTCTATTTACTTCTTCTTTTGGTAATCTTTATATCCTTCTTGTTGTTGATTATGTTTCCAAATGGATTGAGGCAAAAGCCACATGAACTAATGATGCTAAGATTGTTTTAGATTTGTCAAGACTCATATATTTGACAAGTTTGGAGTCCCTAAAGCTATCATTAGTGATCGTGACACTCATTTTTACAATCGTTCAATGGAAGCATTACTCTGTAAATACCAAGCGACTCATCAGACTTCCACAGCCTACCACCCTCAAACGAGACTTGGTGATGCACTTTGGGCTTATCGGACTGCTTACAAATCACCTACAGGAATGTCACCTTATAGGATGATTTATGGGAAAGCATGTCATCTACCAGTGGAGCTTGAACACAAAGCTTTTTGGGCCATTAAAAAATGTAACATGGATTATGATGCTGCTGGGATTGCGAGGAAGTTACAATTGCAAGAGTTGGAAGAGATACAAAATGATGCTTATGAGAATGCAAGGATTTACAAAGAAAAGACCATGAGTCTTCATGACCGAATGATTACAAGAAAGGAGTTTCATGTTAGAGACAAAATCCTTCTTTATCATTCCCGTTTGAAGCTTTTTCCTGGAAAGTTGCGCTCTTGTTGGATTGGACCCTTTGTTGTTTCTAATGTTTTCCCTTATGGTTCAGTTGAAATTACAAGTTTAAAAACAAACAAAGTGCTCAAGGCCAATGGGCATCGCTTGAAACCTTTCTATAAAGGTTGGACGGTAGAACTCACCGCTTTTGTGGAGTTAGATGAACCAATCTATGAAGCATGAGCATGCGATGTGTCGAGCCAATGACATAAAACAAAAGCGCTTATTGAGAGGCAACCCAGCACAAAAAGAAAAAAAATCAGTGATGCAACCATATTATTCAATAGTTTTACCCACATTTAACTAGTGTTTTGCCTATGTTTTATATATAAAATGCCTTGATATTCTTTGTTTTATGTTTTGAAAGCACTTTTGGATGACAGATGCAAAAAGGAGTAAATTGGAGATAATTAGCAGATTTGACCTTCAGTCGATGTTTTGTGCAGAGCGTGAGCTCTGGAGGTTGAAATGAAGTGATTCCAGTGGCATTAAAAAGCTAACATCCATACCTTTCTGGACATTTAAGGTAAGAAAATAAAATAAGGAAGAGCATGGAAATCGCAGCCTTCAAAGTCAAATCTCGCAATCTGCCAGTGTTGACCTTCGGCTATTCCAACTTGAATATCTGGAGCTGCAAAATTCCAATTGATGCAAACTCAATTTTGTTGGATTCATTACTCATAGTTCTATAAACGCCCCAAACTTCAGCCAAAAAACGATGTCATATGAGGGAGATATGAGTTTTCAAAGATGACATCTGAATTCTGCCAGCAAACAGGTTTTGTGAAGAAA
>Ga0325404_1008788_pt1 | contig 10351 bp, 4 predicted proteins | sample PopdelMetagenome_18_FD_205664 | JGI IMG/M metagenome (GOLD analysis project Ga0325404, IMG submission 205664) | Populus deltoides microbial communities from Bellville, Georgia, United States - Xylem-Control-R1 | ecosystem: Host-associated > Plants > Phyllosphere > Stem > Wood/Secondary xylem...
ATTTATTTTGTGTAATTAATTCATTTTCCTATCTCATCCTTCATAGTTTAATTTATTGAGAAATAAGCTTTGTAGTTTTTATTTATTTATAGAACTTTTGATCTAATAACCCGAGTTACAAGTTTGAAAAGTTAATGCGGGTTGATATCTTTTTTTTTCTCTTTTTGTTTTTTGATTTCATTATTTTGTATTATTTTTTAAAAAAATATATTGGTTTTGTGGTGATCTTCAATTTTTTTCTATCATTTTATCCAGGTTTTATGACCTAAACCACGAGTTTTGAATATTTTTTTTTATTAGAGATTTAAAAAATATTATTTTATGTGTATTTAATTTTTGAAAATATTATTCTACTTCGTATAATTTTATTATGGGATTGATTTGAATGCTCAAAAGTTACAATTGTAATCTTTACAGAAAATCTCTATGAGATGGAACATTCCACATGTTCCACAGGTGTAAACTTAGAACAGTGTCAATAAGATGAAACACCATAGCATGAAGTGTTTGGAAGTGTTGCAGTGTTTATTTTTTAATGTATTTTGTACTCGGAAATATATTAAAATATAGTGTTTATTTTTTAAAATATTTTGTACTCGGAAATACATTAAAATAATTTTTATTTTATTTTTTTAAAATTATTTTTGATATTAAAACAATCTAAAAATATAAAAAAAATAATTTTAAATAAAAAAAATAATTTTAATTTTTTTTAAAAATATTTTTAAAATGCAAAAACAAAAAAAACTTTATGAATTAAATGAATACCAATGGGCAAACTGCGAAGAGCAGCCAATATCATAGATATGATACCATTTCTTGGCTAGCACGTCAATGATGTTCTCCCCCATCATTCCCCTTCCAACAATTGCAGCAAGATTCAAGATTCTTTCTTTTCTAATTTGATCCCCTATCATTGAAGGAAGCTTTCCTTAAAAGGATGACAACACAGTTGTTGCGGAGAGAAATTAGACTTTACGACGTCACTAAAGAGTTCCTAATGCCCAACAACACAGACTATAAAATTTACAAAATAAAATAAAAATTCTTTTTTATCAGAGAATAAAAGAGAGAAAACTGATGAGTCATGAACCCCAGCATCTGAGAAAATTTTTTATATGAGGAAAAAAATTATCTTTTCATTTAATCTAAATATTCCTAAAAGCTTATGATATGATCATTTCTTAGAATTTCACAGCCCTTGCCCATTTGCCCCCAGGCAGTGTGAATCAATATGGAAAATGGGTTTCGTAGCTTTTGCTCCTTGTTAACTTTTGCTCTTGGCCTTCTCATAATTTCATGTCTTCGACAATCCAATGCCACACTGTTATATGATAACTTGGGTGGTTCAAAGTCAGGTGGTTGTGATTTTTTCCAGGGTAGCTGGGTTGAAGATGATGCTTATCCATTATATAATACATCCGCCTGCCCTTTCATTGAGAAAGAATTCGATTGCCAGGGAAATGGACGCCCAGACAAATTATATCTCCAGTACAGATGGAAGCCTGTTGCCTGTGAATTGCCAAGATATTCGTCATCTCCTTGCTAGCTAGCTAGGTTTACATTCTTTAGAAATGGCTTTGACTTTGGATACTGGTTTGATTTGCGCATAGTTTCTTTGTATGATTAGTGCTGGGATGTGGATTTGAGGGAGATTAAATTCTGTACTGTATGTTTAATTACATGTTTTAATCTGAGTCTGGGACATGATGAGGAGTCTGTGAACTCAAGCTTTCTCGTGGTGCTGTTAGATTCAGCGGCGCGGATTTCTTGACAAGATTCAAGGGGAAGAAAATTTTGTTTGTAGGGGATTCTTTAAGCTTTAATCAATGGCAGTCACTCACATGCATGCTGCACGCTTCTGCGCCACGATCCAATTTCACCTTTAGCAGAAAGGGAGGCCTCTCTACATTTTCAGTAGTGGTAAGTTTCTGATGCACCTTAGCTATATCTTTCACATCTCCATTGTTCTCAATGCTAGCAATGAAAAGTCCTTGTGACGCTTAATAAGAATTTATGAGAAATAATTCTTAATTTTGAATCATAACTCAAAAGTTATTCTCATAATTAATAAAAATAAGTTCAAATAAATTTAGATTAAAAACACATTTAATAAGAAATAATTATCAAAATATTTTTTTAAAAGGAAATAGTATACGTTTAAAAATTTTATCTCAATTTTCCAGCAAATGTTTTATTTAAGTAAAGAAAATCCTGACTAAAAATATTTGTAATTTTTTTTATAAGTTTAAAATTGAAAAACAATAACTTAAATAAATTTACAAATTAAGTGATACCAAACATAATCTAAATTATAATTACACATCTGAATGAGAGTTGTCATGTTTGAAAAAGTTATTTAAAATCTATAATTTTCAATTGCAGCCATTAAAGATATATTAAAAAATTTCATAATTTTTACCTTTTTTCAGGATAATAAATAAACCTATAATGAATGTAATTATTAAATAAGGAATATAATCATAAAGGATTGACTTGCTAGTATAAATATTAGGGTCAGAATCTATGAGAATTTAATAAAAAAAATTCTAAATGAATTAATACACTTGTAAAATTAAATTGTTCAGGAATGAGATATAATTTTGATTGATTTTAAATTCTAGAAGTAATCTTTTTACTTGAAAAAAAAAATGAAAACAGAAGATATTCATATATTAATTATGCTCAGCAATGGAAAAATAACTTTTTTTTTAAAATATGATTTTTTATGCATAACTGTTAAATAAATTTTTCATAATTTTAATATTTTTAAAAAAAAAATCGAAGAGAAGGTATTACAACTAATGAGAAGTACAAAAAAACTGCAAATTATGTTAAGCTTTTATGAAAAATAGCCAGTAACTTGTCTTCGGACACCATGAATTACAAGCTAATTATTCATGGTAATTTGCAGGATGGTGAGGTTTCTGTGAAGCTATCTCGCAATCCTTTTTTAGTTGATCTAGTCACAGAAAAGATAGGCAAGGTTCTGAAGCTGGATTCGATTGAAAATGGCAGAGACTGGAAAGGATACGACATGCTTATCTTCAACACCTGGCACTGGTGGACTCATAAAGGAAGTCAAAAGCCGTAGGTTTTTTTTTTATATATAAATAAGTTCAATCAATATTTATAATTATTGCTGCTATATTTATGAGATCAAGCTTCTGGCTCGAGTTTCAGATGGGACTACATTCAAGAGGGAAAGACAATCCAAAAAGACATGGATCGTTTGGTTGCTTTTAGAAAGGGGCTCACTACATGGTCCAAGTGGGTTGACACTAACATTAATCCTAACGTTACCGAAGTGTTCTTTCAAGGCATCTCTCCAGTGCATTACAAGTAAGCAAGCCCTTCTCTTTCTTCCCACCACCACCAGCTGCGGTGGAGGAAGACTCTGTATTGATTTTTTTTTTCTTTTGGATTAATGTATTCTTGTTTGTGTACTCAGTGGTGACGAATGGAACGAAACCAAGTCAAACTGCAATGGGCAAACCCAACCAATAAATGGTTCTTCGTATCCTGGAGGCTCGCCACCAGCAGCAGCTGTGGTGAGGGACGTTTTAAGGAACATGAAGGTCTCCGTCACACTTCTTGATGTAACAGCACTATCACAACTAAGAAAAGACGGGCATCCATCCATTTATGGAAGTGGTGGCAAAGAGGGAAATGATTGTAGTCATTGGTGTCTTGCTGGGGTTCCGGATACATGGAATGAACTTTTGTATGCGACTCTAATCTCTCAAGAGGGAAGGCAATACATTAGAGCTTCTATCAATAGTAAAAATAAGGACTAGCTCCATTGTTGTTGTGACTAGCTAGAAAACAATGGAATTAAGACAGTACTATAGAACAGGTCGATATAGTAGTAACATTTTACTCTTGTCTCCAAGTGAAATTGTGAAAGGAGACTTCGATAAAGGAGGAAGATTGAGTGAGCATTAGCATGAATTACGTGTAATGGTTCTCTCTCTTTTTAAGACTTCCATATTAAACTAAATGAAAAATAAATAATTACACAACATATTGAAACGTAGATGATTAATTGGAGCAAATACTTTTCTTTACATCACCCAAAAAATAATACGCCATTATCATTAATATGTTTTTATAAAAAAATAATAATAATTATAAACTCAAAAATTGAAACACGTATTATATATATATATATATATATATATATATATATATATATATATATATATATATATATATATATAAAATAGAGAGGTTCTAAAAGAGGAAATTAGATGAGGAAAAAGTCAACAGATAATCAATTTGAGATTAAAAAATAAATATGAAATTAAACAAAATCGGAAAATCATGGGAGAGATTCTAAGGAGAGGAAATTTATTTAACGAGGAATCCACAGCCAAAAAGGGTATAATATAAAATTTCCTAACATTGCTTCTTCTTTTTTTCATGCAGTTTTTCTTATGTTATAGAGAATTTTAGACAATGAGTCATACACTCTTATAAAAAAAAAAGAAGATGCAAACAAAAGACATAAAAAGAACGAAGATAAAAACAAAAAGAAGAAAACTAACAAAAAAAAACTCCAGACATCTAACTTCCCTTCCCTCGACTAAAAAAAAACAAAAACCTAGCTAAAAAAAAATATTCAGGGTAGCCGATAATCTTACTATACTAACACGCACTAAACTACCAAGACTTTTTAATTATCAGCCAAAAACATCATGCAATTACATTTTGCTCCATCTTTTCTCACAACCATGATCTTCTCCTAACCAACTAAATGCAACAACCATTGATTTGCTTATAATAATCAAACTTATAACCCCAATCATCATCAGTAATCATCGTCGTCATCTTTCTTGGTCCGATCCACATCGATTTCTCTAGACAAATCAAAATATCACAGAGTTTGATCCTAACACACTAGCCATTCCAAAAGATTTGAACTAGTTAACCCAGACTCTATAATAGCCATGAAGACACAGAGCTCGATCTAAACATGCTTGAATATCACAACTGGCTTTTTAACTACTCTTAGCCATGAATATTGATGGATAATCGAGGTGTTATAGATTTGATCATGTCATTGTATGGCAACTCTAAGGGTATGAAGCCGGTTTTTTATTTAAAGTGGGATAAAGATGGGTTTGAAACCAAGATTTCTAATCCATTTTATGTGTTAGATTTTTCTTGTGTGTTTGTTATGTGGTGTATTCACTATCTTTTATTTAAGAACTCAATCCATGATTAAGCTACTTGTTACTAGCTCCAATCATTGTATGTTGACTATTGAATAATAAAGGGGGGGTACATATTTATATATTGTTATGGTATTTTTGTTTTTTGTGGTGTATGTGTTGTTATACATATTGAGAGCTAAACGCAGGATCAGATGACATATTCTTGGCTCTTATTTTTAAAGTTCAAAATTAGATAGTTGAATTGGTGGCTACATATCAATGTCAAGTCCATGGTTGTCTTTGGTCAAAGTGAGAATAAGGCCATTTTAGGGTTCAAATCCAAAAGCACTCTTTAATTTAGTTTTTATATATATATAAACCTTAGGTCTAAGCCATCCACAAGCATAACAAATACATGTCATTTAAAAAAAAACAAACAATACAATTTACCTTAAATAGGATGATTACCTAAAACTTTGAATAACATATTAGGGTTCTTAATTATCATAAAACTATGTGGCGACTCCTGTTTTTAATTTTACCCTTAATTCACCTAGTATCCCCTGCAACAGAATGACTAGTCTAGTGGGGATATATTTATTAAGGGTTATGCTTTATTTGTTCGTATGCAAAATGATGTGTTTTATTGTAATGTTTGTTTTGATTGACTATTTTATATAATTTTTCTGGTTTAATATTAGGCCATGTTATTATATTCGCATTGTACTTCATTCATTATGTTTATCGTTCATATGTGAATTGAATATGGAGTTATGTCCATGCACCCATTATACGTCATTTTTATTTGCATCATTTTACATTAGCAATGAGGAATTAGTGGTACCCCAGTGGATTTCACCCTAAACTAGCACGTGTGAAACCTTAGACTCTTGTTGAAAGTCTATTTGGTTGTGATTTACAGTCGATGTGGTATTGTTCTAGTATTTACTCTTTGCATTTTATAGGCATTGGATTGACCTTCTAAGGTTTGTTTGGGTGACGAGGAACTCGTTTAAGACTATATGTTAGCGAACCTACCTGGATGTATAATATTTTAAGATATAGGTGACAAGATAATTAGAAATGTGAAATATACCCTGGAACAATTTCAAAACAAGTCTGAGTCCTTACAACAAATAGAGAGATAATGTTTGATTCATGGGTTTCATGATGAACTTCTTGAGTTGAGATATTTGGGTTTTGTTAACGAGGTTAATGGTCTTTAAAAGTATTGGGAAAAATTGAATGTTCATGATAAACATGACTTCTAACAAAGATATAACAATCTAGTGGAAGTGATGAAAATACCATTGCAAAACCTATCCATCAAAGTTATGGCATGATTCTGGGATCCATCATACAAATGTTTTACTTTTATAAATATCAACATAGTACCTATCATTGAAGAGTATTAGCAGTTGTTGTAGATGCTTTAAGATGTACACATAATATACTATCGTAGATGACATACTGAAATTGTCTAGAGGATTTTAGAGATTTTTCATGTTAGCAAAAAGATAGGTCAATTGAAACAAAAAAAAAAAAACATTGGAGGATGGCATTGGAAAGCATAAGAGGATTTGTTCTATAAAAAATTAAAAGAGCAAAATGATGGCACTAGCAGAATTTGAATATTGGCATTAGACATTTTTAGGTTAGTGTTGTTTTCTTCAGCATGAAGAATGATTAGCCTCAACTTGACCAAAGTATCTATTAAGGTAGAAAGAGACCATTAGTAGAAAGTAGGTAGAGAGGTTATACAGTGTTGTATGTATCTCTTATATCTATGGACAATTATTAATATGATCACTGGAGAGTTAATATTCAGAACAACTTGTGACTACATCTAGGGGTGAGCAAAAAAACCGATAAACCGAGAAAATAAAAAAAAAATTAACCAGTTTTGTACTGTTGAAACCGGTAAACCTAAACCAAACCGAACTGGTTCTAATAAAAAAATACTATAAATAGGAAAAAAATCTTTGCCCAATAACTATGGGGCAGTAAGCCAGTAACCTAACCCTAGCACCCGTGACCGCCCCCTCTTCTTAGACTCTCAAACACAAACATGAGACAACCAGAGACACGCCAACTCCAAGCATCAGCATCATCTACACAAGATCACCCGTGGCCACCCCCTCTTCATCTTCAGGAGCGAAAGGCAACATGCGAGGGTTTTGAATTCTAGAGTCTCAGTCGTAAAGGAACAACTACATAGGCTTCTCCAGCTTTTGATCTTAGAAGGCAACCCAAGGAAGGGCTGTAGGAAGCCCGCTATGCAACCCATCTGCTTCTCTATATGCTTCTCTATATTTTTCTCTGGTACGATTCCTATCAGTTTGTTTTTCCCTTCTTTGTATATAGACTTACTTTCTCACTTTCTCTGCTTCGCCCCTCTCCTGACAAGGTCAGTCTTCAAATACCCAATGTTCTATGAGAGTAGCTGTCTCAGAAAAGTATAATTTTCACTTTAGCTGTCTGAGAATAGAATAGGAAATGAGAGATTCCTTATCTGTATTTTGATCTTCAGTATACTTTGAATTTAAAACCAAAATGAGAGTGTTGATAATGAAGGACGTGAGGTGCTCTATAATTGCTTTTCTGTTTCTTCAAATTAGTCAGATCTTCAGTGTACTTTGAATGTGTGTGTTCTACGTATAAGTTATGTTGTTGTAGATGACAAATGGGCAATCACCATATAGGTTTTCTCGGTTTTTTTACATTAAAAACCGAACCGAAACTGATTGGTTTGACTCGGTTTCAGTTTAAAAAAAACAAATCGGTTTGGTTGGTTTTTATAGGTAAAAAGCAAACCGAATAAAAAATGATTGCCTCTAACTACATCAAAAACCTCTGCAAGAGTTTATAAAATATAATTCGCAAAGGTATTCAATAACAAAGTTGATCTAACTATTTCATAAGAAGTCATTTATTGTGATTACTTGGAAAGCTGTTTGGTTGGGTTTAAAACCTTATCTTTCTTGTTATGAACAACACTCATGCGTTTTGTTGATTGGAGCAACTGGGTATTTAAGTTATGTATCATTCATGGTTGCATGACAATTAAGGTACAAGCAATATGTGTTAAGAACTTCTAAGTTAGGTAAGTTTACATGAATTTTTAAGAATCATATTTGGCTATGTTGGAGGGCATTATAAAGAACTTGAAGGACTTAGAATAGTCGACCAAAAAGTGACTTAAAGTAGCCATGTAATTACTGAATTGTATATCAAGCATGTTAGAATAAAGTGGTCAATCATAAGCCACCATAAACCAGCAATAACAGGCCATCCATATTGGAGCTCACAAACCAAAATGAAAGCACCAAAATGCACGAGACTCTAACACCCATAAAAAAGTTGAAAATCAAGTGTTAAAGAAAATATAGCTAGAAGAAGGTGAAAGGGCTATCATGTAGCAAGTGAGGCTTAAAAACTAAAAGCTTAAGATTGACATAGAAGCAAAAAGGCAAGTTGAGAATTAGATTATACAAGAATTAGAGAACGTGAAGAAAGATGTGGAGAGTTTAATTAGAAAACAAACATGAAATTGTATAAAGTTCCAATGAGGAATTATAGGAGACATATCGACTCCCTATAAAAGATCAGAATATCTTTATAACATTATGATAATGTGTTAATGAAAAGGTATCCAAACTAAAAAGCGACGCCAAAAAAGCCCAACACTAACACCAAAAAAAATTAGATTTCTTAATGGATGTCAATAACACCCTTGGATGGAAAATTAAAATAGAGCATTAAGTCAGGTTCATGGGTTTCTTTGTTGGGATAGACTAGCAAATATAGCTTTCAAGAAAAAGTTGGCCAACTAACCCAATGTATAAGGGGGATGCCCAAACCTTATATGTTATTACATTTCTACGCTTTTCATAATTGTGTTAGTGTAGAAAATCATTAGACTTTTAAGTAAATAAGAGCTAATATATGATAAAACTCAAAACAAATAAAAGGTGGACTGATTCCAAAAGGTAAATAAATACACATGGACTCGTTTAATCTGTGTTAATGAGTTCGTTAATTTGAAAAAGTAAATTGAGCATTTCATTTCTTTTATTTTTTTCTTACCAGTTTTTTAAGAACATGTGAGCTTTCTTAACATGTCTACTCCACACATCAGTTCCAAATTCTAGTTACACCATAAACAATAAAGGACTACTCTCAACATTTACAATATCAGTATATATTTTAGTTTTTTCTTTCTTTTTTAGTGCATATCACTCTTCTTCAAGAGGAAAAGTTCTTTTATTTACCATCTTTATTTTTGTCATTGTAGGAATATGGGCTCTCAGTTCTGTGGTTGAAAAATGGGTTCCTTGTAGATGTGGTATATGAAAACATAGTTAGGATTCTGAAGATGGATCCATTAGTACTAGCAACTAGTGGCTGGGAATGGACATGTTAATCTTCAACACCCATCATTGGTGGCTTCACAGTGGACACTCACAAACATATGATGAACAACATTTCTATATGCAATGAATGAGTGGCCAATTAATTAGTAAATAAATTATAAAATGATTAGCTAATGAAGTAATGTTGTGTTACAAGTGGGACTACTTTCAAGTGGGAGATAAGATAGTTGAAGACATGGATCGTTTGGAAGACTTGAAGATTGCATTAACAACTTGGGCTACTTGGATTGACCATAATATTGATCCTCAAATACTAAAGTATTCTTCCAAGGAGTTGTTGTCGTTCATTTCAAGTAATTTTCCTTTTACTTAAATTTGACAACAGAACTGATCATTTTTGTGAATAAATCATATTTGCTTATTAATCTTGGCCTTAATTTCATTTTTCTTTTATTCCTAAGGAATGGAAGGACCTGGATCTAAATACGAGGACATGCATAGAACAAACTAAACCAGTTAAAGGACCAAAATATCTAGGACCTAGTCATCATGGAGATGCTGTTGTAAGAAGTATAACTAGTAAAATGGCAAGGCCTGCCTAGTTGCTCGATGCTACATTACCAACTCAGCTAAGAAAAGATGGACACTTGGGTAGTTATGCTATAAAAAGCCTCGCGTTAAATGATTGTTAACATGATCAAAGAGTTGATGTCTTATCCCAAGTGCAGGAGTGTCACAGTAATAAATAACCCGGCAAGACCGGGGTCGAACCACAGAGAGGTTAATTGTATAAATTATAATTAATAAAACAATAACAACAAC
>Ga0325404_1008789_pt1 | contig 10351 bp, 9 predicted proteins | sample PopdelMetagenome_18_FD_205664 | JGI IMG/M metagenome (GOLD analysis project Ga0325404, IMG submission 205664) | Populus deltoides microbial communities from Bellville, Georgia, United States - Xylem-Control-R1 | ecosystem: Host-associated > Plants > Phyllosphere > Stem > Wood/Secondary xylem...
CCTCTACCTCTATCTCCTCCTCCCTCCGTCTTAGCAGGGAGGGCCTTGCAGAATCAGCCTCCACTGCAATCAATGTCCCTGCAATTGCGTGGCGGAGTTGTATCTGCTCAAAAAACAAAACTTGAACCACTGCACGCAATGGAAGCCGCTCATTTTGTGCTGCGTGCGTGCACGCTTCTATTGTGAGCTTTTGGCAATCCATGATTCCACATATCTTCTCTCGCTCCGCCTCTGATGTCCATGGATGAGACTTCAAGAATAAAATAAAATAAAAAACAATAAGCTTTTTTTACTGTGAAGCATAAATTTCCATACAGGGATCCTTATAACAGAATATTGAATCAAGCATTGTGAAAACAAAACAACCTGACCATCTACTACTATAATTCTTCTTTATAGAAATGGTGATCTACATTAACACAGCACTAAATCTATCTATAATATGCAAAAATACATGACTGCTCGTAATATTTCATTGCACAATTAAAAATAACTCAATGAACAAAATGTACCTTGAGGTACACATCTACAGCTCGGTAAAGGCCATCATCAAAGAGTCTAGCTTGCTCCGGTAGTGAAATTGCGAGATTGTAGAACCTATCAGACTTTAAATTTGCATCTGATCCAATCTCGGCAAGATAGCCATCAATTAGCTTTCCTACAAGCATTAAAGTGGGTGGTCTCACATTGCCACCTCCACCATCGTCGCCAGCTTCAATCTCACCTGCGTTGCTCTCTTCTTCAAGTCCATCCAAGAAGTGGCCTAGGATTCTCTCCAAGCAATCCACATCATATAAAGTCTCGTTCAAATATGAATAGCTAGGAATCAATAAATCATCTAGTGTTGCTTGCTCTAGTTGTAACCCAATCTTCTTCTCCAATGTGGACCGACACTCTTCAGCTGCATTTAGTATATTAGCAGTTCTTAACAAACCAAATAAGAACCTTGTAGTTGTGGAAGATCTAGAACTTTTGTGCAATGGAAGATGGGAAACAATAGTCTCCAACACTTCCCTTTGTTCACGCTCTGAAGCAATTGAAGATGATGATGAAGAAGATGGCCTCCTATTTGATCTTGATATGCCAGGAATGTGCTTCTTGGCATAGTACATTAAACAGCTCTCTACAATCTCCGGCTTCAGATCTCCCACTTTCATAGCCAAAATCAACCGCTTGAACAACTGTAAGCTCAAAAGTGTCAAATCATCAAACCAAGAATCCGCATTATTGCTTTTGGCACCGCTTCCTTTTCTTCTTACCGTGGATCCAATCCCGTTCCATAGGGCCTGACTGGAACCAGCTCTAACATTCTCATTTGCTGCTTCGCTGACCGGCCAGCCAAACAAGGCTGGATCGACAGAGGAAGCTCTCGAAGCAATAGAATCAATGCATCTCTCAGTAATGCCTAAACTCTCAGCGAGTGGCATCACCCGCTCGCAAGATTTTAAGGCCTTAATAGACTCCTTAAGACTTTTAAGCACAGATTGCGAGAAAAACCTCTCTGTCTTGGAAATTAAATTATCTTCTGAATACTCTTCTGTCATTTCAAGAAACTCTCCGGCACAGCGAAGAGGAGCAATGATAGATGAATTTAAGTCTACCTTCACACCGTAGCAAAACTTTGCAGCCATCTCAAAAGTTTCAGAGCCTCCTGGGAAGTCCAGGAGAGAAATTTGACAAAGGATTTCTTCAATTTCATCTCTTTCTTCTTCTGTTTCTTCTTGGTGGTCATCTCTTTGAGTGGTTGAAGTTGTGGGATTTTTTTCTTGCTCTGTTATTAGTTGATGAAGCTTTCTACTTCTTGACGTCAAAGGAAACTAAACCACCAAAAGAGAATACAGAGCCACCAGTGAGCAAGAAAGAAAATGACTTGAACATGGAACATTGCTACGAGGGTTATACTTTACCTTGTGGAGGTGAAAGGTCATGTCCTCTACTTCAATCACAATGTCACTTGGCAGCCCAGTTGTGCAAAACCTGCAAGAAAGAAGCCATGAACAAAAAGTCTATGTTTGAGCAAAAAGAAACACGGGCAAGAGAAGACTAGTTAGCTTTGCAAACTAATCCACTAACCATGCCTGCCCTTTAGAGCTAGGCTTCTCAGCTGCCATTTTAATTTGAAAGAAAATCTGCTTCTTTGAGAGGCTGTTTCTTGAAAACTAGGCTAGATCCATGAGAAGAGAGGGAAAGAGAGTAGAGGGTTTTTGGCATCAAAGTGTGAGAATGAATGATAGGAGAAAATGTTTGTTTAGGGCTAAAGTAGGAGTAGTGTGGGGTTTGTGTGACAACAAATCATAAAAGTGAATCCCACAGCTCAAAACGGACAAACAAAGGTTGAACAGATTTCTACAAAGGGTTTCAATGACATCATTCTTTTTCTTCTTTCAATCGAGATTTCTTTCGCTTTTTTCTTGTTTGAATGAGATCAGGATCTTAACTAATCTAAATTGAAAAATCCCTCTTTCAGTAGTCGAAAGGAAGTCTTTTGGAACAATTTTCTTTCTTACACCTTGTAAAGACCATCATTATAATCATCATCATCCTTATCCATTGCCATTGCCATTGCCATTGCCATTGCATCTGGGGCTTTTTTGCGTAGATTATGGTGTGTGTGTGTGTGTCTACATATATTTTCGATTGTAACCTTCGTGGAGCAATCAATATAGCTCGATGGCTACACTTTTTCAAGGCATTAGAGAAATGGGGGATGGCTGAAACTTGAACCCAAGATTATTTCCCTCTTAATGTTTTACATGCTACTTCACTTGGGTTAATAGTCACCTGCTGTGTCTGTAATTTGATCAGTATGCACCTCCCTCTAATAGTTTACTCAAAATGAGAATTTAAGTAACAATTATAATTTTATTACTCAAGGTTAATTAAAACATGTCATAATTGTATTATTAATGAAAGATTTGAAATGGGTTTGTTTCTTACATTATTATTTTGAAGTCAAATACAAAAAGATTATTTTATTTTTGTGGTTCAACCTGTTTTTTAAATTGTTTTTTTGTCTAAAAAATATTAAATTAATGTTTTTTATAGTGTTGTTCAAAATTTTTTATGTATTAATATGAAAAATTAAAAAAATATATAAAAAACATTATTTTAATAAATTTTTAATTAAAAATCATTACTAAGCAGACAATTAATATATTTTTACACTTGGAACATATCTGACGGAACTGGAAATAAATAGTTAACAGCAAAGCAAACAGAGAGATGATAATCCTTTAATTTTCTCCTTTTGGGAGTTAATAATATCCTAATCAAAAGTGTCAAAGGAGTGGTTAAAAGACACAAGAACAGCCACTCCAAGGTGGTCCACTAATTAACACCACCATTACAGTGGTTGCCCATTTAAAGATGGATTAGAGGGAAGGGGTTTTGATGCTTAAATTAAAAATAAAAAAATAAAAATTGGGTCAACTTAAGATCCATTCCATGATTTTAGTCCTGCATAAATGGAGATCGTGACCCACAAAAAAGAGAAGCAAACAGCTCCACCATTTCAATTGGCTGAGATCTTAATCTCTTGTCGACACCTTGAAAATCAGGAAACATGGGCGCTCACTTTCATTTATGGCATCATATCTACCATCTCACCCTACCTTGCCTCCATTTATGACCATATTTATGAGTTGACGAGAATGGGTTGAATGCTGTGGTCTCCCATGAACGGCAAACACTGTAGTAACAAGGAGGACCGGTGTTTCTCTGCCGGTTGTGGTAATTGAATCTCACACTTGTGGCTTCAACCATTGCCGAGAGGTGCATGGGTTCTTGATTCTTCGTCTCATTAAACACCATTTGGGTCCTAACATTTTGGATTTGACTGGTAATTTTGAAATTACAAGGACTTTTATCAACATTAAATACAAATTTGAGCATATGACCTACATAACACAAATTATTGAGAAAAAATATTATTTTTTTTCTTTTGGATGTGATTTAAAACAGGAAACTACAAGGATAGGGAAGAAAAAGAAGAAAGGAGGCATCCACGGGAAAAAAAAAAAGGAAGATAGGATGGGAATTGGAATTAGTCATTAGGGAGTCATGTGAATAATTATCAAATAATGAAACGACTTTGGACATAAAATAATAGTGATGGCGATGTCAGAAATGGTTGCCGAACTGAGACTTCTGCTGGATAAAATTTCAAAGGGAGGGAGGGAGGATAATTGTTTTTTTTTTTTTTTGGTAGAAGTGGACTAATGGAGCCCTTTGTTCCTACATGCACGTGCTTTTGTGACTAATCACTCGACAAAATGCACGAAGGAATGATAGCTAGCTGCTTCTTTTGGGCACACTACTGTTTGTGTTCTCTCTTTATTTTTTCCATCATCATCTTGCACTCAAGGACACCAAGATACTAACAATAAAGAGCCAGATATTTACCAAGGTCAGACTAATGCTTTTTTCTTATATAATTGCTCAAATGTTGGTATCTTGTTGGGTTTTAGCACATTAAAAAAAAAACTGGTAGAATACCACAGTAAAAATAAAATTTAGGGATATAGCATACTTTAACGAGTTGCAATTGTTATCTGGAACTTGTCTGATATAATAACATCTGCGACTTGCGAGTCACATGTAAAGAATGCAACTCAAATTTATCAACACCTACTGTTTTTCTTCCTCTTTCTCCTTTTTATTCCCTCTTTCTCCCTAGAGGCACCACCCTCCTCTACTCTTGCCATCTACAACAACCTTTTCTCTCAGCCCTCAACACAAAACACACCTAAAGCCATTGTCCAATGTTGTTCCAAATTCTCCCCCCTCCCTCTCCACCCTCGGGCCACCCACTGAAGTTTTGGTCACCGCCACCATCACCCACATTTAACATTTAAAGCTATATTCAACACTTATCCTCTATTAATTTGATATAATTTAGTTAAATTATGCACATATTACGAAAGGCTCACAAAGCAACAACTACTATTTGTAAAGATGTTGATGAGATAAGATGTATTATAGCCTGTGCTACATTCAATTTATATCATAGTAGACTTAAGAAGATTGAGGAGGTTGAGAGTCTCAAAGCAGCATGAGCGAAATATGAGATCATTTATCATGAAAGTGTTGGAGATGTTGGTCCTTACACGAGCATCTCAAACTTGTTTATGAGTTAGGGTGATATTAGTGTTGACCCCTACACGAGTGCTACATACTCACCTTTAAGTTGGATGAGTTGGGGTGGTGGTTTAGACTTGTCCACAAGCGCTCCAAACTCGTACATAAGCTGAGGCGATTTTTAGATGTAGTTAGATTATATAGTATAATGTTATAAGAATTATGAATATATGTAGTTAGTTTAATTTTAATAAAATATTATGTTATGTTAATCATTGTGTTTAATTATGATTTTAAGATGTGAATTATGATTGAAGTTGGATTGGACACATTGATAGAATTGGTTTGGTTTTTGTTTTTGTTTTTTGTTTTGTATGGAGCTAAAGGCTGGGAGAATTGCCTTTGAATATTTTTTTGTGATCGCGTCACAATCATTGTCAATTGTAACATACGAATCATACATAAAAATTACGAATCGTGAAACTGTGTTTGATCCCTAAATATTTTTTTGAATTGTATTATTTTTACTAATCTCTTTTTAAGGAGAAAAAAAAAAACTTCCTTCTTGTTGTTTACTTTAAGAATTGAGATTATTAAAGGAGGTGATAATGTTGTTGCTCTTCTTCATCTTCCAAGAACCTCACCTACTCAGACATAGATTTGAGGTCTTTTTATCTTACACATATAGATGCTTTCTATAACCATAACAATGACAATTGAAAAAAAAAAAAAAGAAACCATAATCACACTTCACTACATTATTAGCAACTTTTATGTGATAACAAAGCTTAGGCAAATATTGTGTAAGGAAACAAGGCATCCACACCACACCATGACTCTCTAATATTGCATTCCCTGTCCAGCATCCATCTTAGGAATTCTGAGTGACTGCAATGAAAAAAAAACATAATCAAGAGACCTAATTTTCTGAAAGTTCCAATATTACTCATAATCATTAAACAGCCTGCTATTTAAATTTGATTTTTGAGTTCTCATGTATGTTTCTAAATGTTTTTGTAAAATATTATAACATATACTTGGGCATGAAAGGGGAAATAAGTAACAATCAAGATAAAAAATACGCAGAAGTTAGCTTTTTGTTAGTTAACAGATAGTAAAAGGAAAAGTTGAAACTTTATAAGAACTGTAAGGGTAACATTTTTAAAACTCTTAAACTATTAGGGTCGATGTGAAATATTAATAAATAGATAAGGGACTATAGTTTCCTTGAATCTGAAAAAAAAATCAAGAAATCCCATTACTTGGGATGCGAGGGCTGTTACTCCCTAGAAATCTGCAGATAACACAGAATTCATGCCTGCTAACATTAAAAATTAGAGGGGGAGGGATCTTGGAAGCATAACTGATATGGCACTCAATGTAATGACATCAAAATACTGTGAAAACCATGCGGATCTAACCACATGACACCATCTTCCTGATGCCTTGCATCAATTAAAAAAAAAAAACAAGATATTTACAAGAACCCATTTCAGTAGACTGTTCAGTCAGTGCAAAAATCGAGAAATACCTGCAGTGGTAGTAGCTGAAGTTGATACAACTCCAGATGGTGTTTGCTCAGTAGCTGACTCCTCGGTAGGGACGACAACACCAGGCCATGACTTGCACAGGCAGTGCTTCCCCTTATCTATGCTTGCATAAAGGGTGGCGAGGTGCTTGCCGCATCCACCCCAGGAATATTTTTTGCATTGCTTGCACTCTACTCTGTAGCACATGATTTTAGCATTCCTGGACTCAGAGCTTGTATGCTATCGATGCTGCTTCACCTCTCTTGTCCACCTTCAGTTATAAAGCAATGATCTTCCTTTGATGTTATCGACCTTTGCATCACAAAATCTTCTTTTTTACTGTAAATTAAACTAATTGTAATCGAAATCATCGATCTGCTTGGTGCCATGCGTGTCGTTCAGACTTGGAGCTTTTGATACTCCAGTCAAGCGGTTGCAAAATTAAAGAAGCTGCCGCATTTTAGCAACCGATGATCCTTTCCCTGATAAGATTGATAACCATTTACAAGTTCTCCTCGTATCATCGTAATTTGTACGTACTAAGTGGACGCACGATGGAAACTTACAACAAGAAGAATTCAAAACTTACAACAAGAAGAATTGTTCTTGTCTGCTGTCATGCCATAAGATACCTAGTAGAAACACAAAATATTACAGGGTTTGTTTTTGTGATCAAATTATATTTTTAAAAGATTTTATTTTTTTTTGCTTTAAAATAATTTTTTTCTTGGTATTTATCAATCATTTTGATATACTAATATTAAAAATAAATTTTAAAAAATAAAAAAATTATTTTAATATATTTTTAAATAAATTTTTTTTTAAAAAAAACACTTCCGTTAAACCAAACAAAAAACAATTACAGGTTTTCATTTTACCATTGCTCTCGCCACCAACGAAAAGTGGGTTTGCTTTGGATTGTGCCAAAAGCTATCTATCTCCATCTTCCAAACTTGAAATTCATAGTTTTGCTCCATATAAATTTTCAGAGTCATGAGTAATTGCCACCGATGGTCCTCACACCATCATTCCTACCATTACTAGTGGCCCTGCATATAATCTGGTTTCACATGATCTGTTTCTTTCAGCCATAATTCCCAACTGCAATATGATGGGATCATGCTTCAATCTGAAATTGGTGCTGAATCAGAAAATATGAAAAATCACAGAGAACCTAATCCAACATATCAGCATCGCTCTGTCACATCTGACCACATACCATGTTCAACTCACTAAGAAAATCATCCAGGATCGAACTTATATATCCCTACATAGTGCCCCACCAAATTCAATGTGTATGTGCATGCATGACTGAAAATTCGTGCAACCAGAGCTACAAGTCCCCCGACAGAGGAAATGGAACATTGAGCGAAAGGTTTCCCAGCAATCATTCATCGCTGACAGCAACCATAGGGATGACGAGAAAGTTTTAAGAGCAGATATCCTCTTACATAAAGTGTAGAGGACCTAGAAAGAGCTGGCTAAAGAAGTCTCCAAGGTTGATTAAATTGTTGCGGCATCTAAATACATTTACATATCAGCTGTACAGACCATAAAATGGCTAAAACACATGCCACTGGGCAATATGCTCAAAACGTTTTTAACTGTACCAAAAAAAAAAAAACCCAGCAATCATGGAATCAAGCTCCAATCCACAAAATCAACTTTAAACCGGGGCTTATATAAAGTTCAGCAGGAGGCAGGAACCATGGAGAAATCCCTATCTAGGAGGGAGCATTCTGCATGATAATAGTTCCAAAGTACAAAGCACCATTTCAACACTGAAATATGGATTCAAACAGTCCATTCCTCCCAGTATTAATAAAGTGCACTATCATGTTAGTACAACTGATACAGGAAAAGATTTTACAAGGTGCTAATAAAGTATTGCTCTCCAAAGTCATATCATGGAAAGAACATAGGGAAGCTACTGCCACCTGCATGACAATTAGCACATTAACACTAGCTAGAACACCGGTCACCAAGCAGGACCAATCAAGCAGTCCTCAGGAACCCATGACATAATTATTTTAATGGTTATATTTGTTAACGCTAGAATCTTTACCAGCTTGCATTATGAACACGAAATCACTGACCATTCAGACTCAGAACCACTAAAAGGTTTTTCCATCCCCTTTGTCTGATGAGGGATCTGGAGTGGGTTTCTTCACTGCGCTTGATGATCCTACCGAACCTGTACTCGTCAAAACTCGCTTAACTCCTCTTCCCGCAACACCAAGATCTGTGACTCCCAACACCCCATTTGTGTGAGCAGAGGAAATCGTTGGAGATGCAAAACTTCCACCGCTATTAGCAACAACCAACTGAGAAGAGCTCGTGAGATTTGGAGATGTACTCTTCTCGCCACCTTTTGCCTTGTCAGATACCATTCCAAGGATTTCTGCAAGAATGGACTTTGGGTTCAGGACCAGCTGTTGTAGATCTTCAAGCTGCAAATACAGATGCACAATTTAACTCTGGATGGTTTAAAAGAGATTCTAACACTTGCACAGAGGGTAGCAGCTCTGACCTTCTTTTCCAGCTCTGCAGACAGGCCAGAAAGTGTTTCAATCTCTGCTTCTTTATCTGTCACAGATTTATCAGCCTGCACATTGGATGACTGCTGGACACCCTCATCTAATTCAGAAACAGCTGACGATGTTGCTGATTCTGTGGAACTCTTTACTTCTTTGATGAGACGCTGCAACCGTGCCTTACAAACTGATATAGCCTCCTGGCAATAAGGGATTGCTTCCTGAGGCTTAGACCCAATCTCCAGACACAAACATATTCGAAAATTTCTGAATTGTACGGTTAAAGCTGTGGCAAGGTAAATAAGAAGATGGAATCCCAAAATTGACAAAGTGATTGGCCCAGGCAAAACAAATATGACTCTATCATTACATTTAACAGGACCAGGAGAATAAATAAGCTGATGATATGTCATACTTATAATCTCAAAACAGGGGAGTATCTAAACCTTGATATGGATACAGTTCTGCTAAATGTCTACTGTCTGGTTCAACAAGCCTTTCTAAAATGGATAGCGCTTTCTGGTAGTCGCTGAGAGATGTTTCTATATCCTCTGCACGATGCACACGCACAAAAAATGAATGAAAGAAAGAAAATACAACACCCATTTAAACCAAGCAAGAGGCATTGAGAAGCAAATGCAAATATTGGTAATGTGTATTTATTTTATTTTTAATAAAACCAAAAACATCTTCATATTTGGAAATTCAACTCAAATAAATGCATAAACAGACAGACCTCTTTCCAATGCAACTTCTGCCAGTGCTGATAGAATGTCAACTTTATCCATCGTGTCATCGAGGTGTTTTTCAGAAATTGCTCTGGCAACATCTAGCATTTTCCATGCCAAATCAAGGTCAGACTCTTCTTCATCTGCTTCAGCAAGATCCTCATCGTCACTTCCCTCATCATCTTCTTCTTCTTCTTTTTCCTTCCCACTAGAAGCTGTAACAGAATAAAGAGATCATAGCAAGGAATAGTCTGAAATATTTTAACCATTAGATTGATGCTACTACTAGCCCTACTCCACCTAGAGACAGCAGCTTAGGTCCAATCCCAGGCTTGGCCTTCCCACCATTTTAGGGCATACAAAATCATTTGGTCATTTGCCATGAAAACCATCTCAAATACCTTTAGCTCACAATAGATCTTTAATGGATATGCGTGTGCGTGTGCGTGTGCGTGTGCGTGTGCGTGTGCGTGTGCGTGTGCGT
>Ga0325404_1008790_pt1 | contig 10351 bp, 3 predicted proteins | sample PopdelMetagenome_18_FD_205664 | JGI IMG/M metagenome (GOLD analysis project Ga0325404, IMG submission 205664) | Populus deltoides microbial communities from Bellville, Georgia, United States - Xylem-Control-R1 | ecosystem: Host-associated > Plants > Phyllosphere > Stem > Wood/Secondary xylem...
GGGTGACGCGTGGATTCGACAGCCCAAACAGCCCCTAGGGACTCAGAAATGATCAACCAACTGTAGTCACGGATGACGTCTGGATTCGACAGCCCCACACCCCATACGGACTCAGAAATCATCAACGAACTGCTGTCACGGGTGACGCGTGGATTCGACAGCCCACACAGCCACTAGGAACTTAGAAATCATCAACGAACTGCAGTCACGGTTGACTTTTGGATTCGAGAGCCCACACACCCCATAGGGACACAGAAATCATAAACGAACTGCTGTCACGGGTGACGCCTGGATTCGACAGCCCAAAAAGCCCCTAGGGACTCAGAAATCATCAACGAACTGCTGTCACGGGTGACGCGTGGATTCGACAGCCCACACACCCCATAGGGACACAGAAATCATAAACGACCTGCTGTCACGGGTGACGCCTGGATTCGACAGCCCAAACAGCCCCTAGGGACTCAGAAATGATCAACCAACTGCAGTCACGGATGACGGCTGGATTCGACAGCCCCACACCCCATAAGGACTCAGAAATCATCAACGAACTGCTGTCACGGGTGACGCGTGGATTCGACAGCCCACACAGCCACTAGGAACTTAGAAATCATCAACGAACTGCAGTCACGGTTGACTTTTGGATTCGAGAGCCCACACACCCCATAGGGACACAGAAATCATAAACGAACTGCTGTCACGGGTGACGCCTGGATTCGACAGCCCAAAAAGCCCCTAGGGACTCAGAAATCATCAACGAACTGCTGTCACGGGTGACGCGTGGATTCGACAGCCCACACACCCCATAGGGACACAGAAATCATAAACGACCTGTTGTCACGGGTGACGCCTGGATTCGACAGCTCAAACAGCCCATAGGGACTGAGAAATCATCAACCAACTGCAGTCACGGGTGACGCTTGGATTCGACAGCCCACACACCCCATAGGGACACAGAAATCATAAACGAACTGCTGTCACGGGTGACGCGTGGATTCGACAGCCCAAAGAGCCCCTAGGGACTGAGAAATCATCAACGAACTGCAGTCACGGTTGACTTTTGGATTCGAGAGCCCACACATCCCATAGGGACACAGAAATCATAAACGAACTGCTGTCAAGGGTGACGCCTGGATTCGACAGCCCAAAAAGCCCCTAGGGACTCAGAAATCATCAACGAACTGCTGTCACGGGTGACGCGTGGATTCGACAGCCCACACACCCCATAGGGACACAGAAATCATAAACGACCTGTTGTCACGGGTGACGCCTGGATTCGACAGCTCAAACAGCCCATAGGGACTGAGAAATCATCAACCAACTGCAGTCACGGGTGACGCTTGGATTCGACAGCCCACACACCCCATAGGGACACAGAAATCATAAACGAACTGCTGTCACGGGTGACGCGTGGATTCGACAGCCCAAAGAGCCCCTAGGGACTGAGAAATCATCAACGAACTGCTGTCACGGGGACGCGTGGATTTGACAGCCCAAACAGCCCCTGGGACTCAGAAATCATCAACCAACTGCTGTCACGGGTGACGCGTGGATTTGACAGCCCAAACAGCCACTAGGAACTTAGAAATCATCAACGAACTGCAGTCACGGTTGACTTTTGGATTCGAGAGCCCACACACCCTATAGGGACACAGAAATCATAAACGAACTGCTGTCACGGGTGACGCTTGGATTCGACAGCCCACACACCCCATAGGGACACAGAAATCATAAACGAACTGCTGTCACGGGTGACGCGTGGATTCGACAGCCCAAAGAGCCCCTAGGGACTGAGAAATCATCAACGAACTGCTGTCACAGGGACGCGTGGATTTGACAGCCCAAACAGCCCCTGGGACTCAGAAATCATCAACCAACTGCTGTCACGGGGACGCGTGGATTCGACAGCCCAAACAGCCCCTAGGGACTCAGAAATCATCAAGGAACTGCTGTCACGGGTGACGCTTGGATTCGACAGCCCACACACCCCATAGTGACACAGAAATCATAAACGAACTGCTGTCACGGGTGACGCCTGGATTCGACAGCCCAAACAGCCCATAGGGACTGAGAAATCATCAACCAACTGCAGTCACGGGTGACGCTTGGATTCGACAGCCCACACACCCCATAGGGACACAGAAATCATAAACGAATTGCTGTCACGGGTGACGCGTGGATTCGACAGCCCACACAGCCACTAGGAACTTAGAAATCATCAACGAACTGCAGTCACGGTTGACTTTTGGATTCGAGAGCCCACACACCCCATAGGGACACAGAAATCATAAACGAACTGCTGTCACGGGTGACGCGTGGATTCGACAGCCCAAAAAGCCCCTAGGGACTCAGAAATCATCAACGAACTGCTGTCACGGGTGACGCGTGGATTCGACAGCCCACACACCCCATAGGGACACAGAAATCATAAACGACCTGGTGTCACGGGTGACGCCTGGATTCGACAGCTCAAACAGCCCATAGGGACTGAGAAATCATCAACCAACTGCAGTCACGGGTGACGCTTGGATACGACAGCCCACACACCCCATAGGGACACAGAAATCATAAACGAACTGCTGTCACGGGTGACGCGTGGATTCGACAGCCCAAAGAGCCCCTAGGGACTCAGAATTCATCAACGAACTACTGTCACGGGGACGCGTGGATTCGACAGCCCACACGCCCCATAATGACACAGAAATCATAAACGAACTGCTGTCACGGGGACGCGTGGAGTTGACAGCCCAAACAGCCCCTAGGGACTCAGAAATCATCAACGAACTGCTGTCACGGGTGACGCGTGGATTCGACAGCCCAAACAGCCACTAGGAACTGAGAAATCATCAACGAACTGCAGTCACGGGTGACTTTTGGATTCGAGAGACCACACACCCCATAGGGACACAGAAATCATAAACGAACTGCTGTCACGGGTGACGCCTGGATTCGACAGCCCAAACAGCCCATAGGGACTGAGAAATCATCAACCAACTGCAGTCACGGGTGGCGCTTGGATTCGACAGACCACACACCCCATAGGGACACAGAAATCATAAACGAACTGCTGTCACGGGTGACGCGTGGATTCGACAGCCCAAAGAGCCCCTAGGGACTCAGAAATCATCAACGAACTGCTGTCACGGGGACGCGTGGATTCGACAGCCCAAACAGCCCATAGGGACTCAGAAATTATCATCGAACTGCTGTCACGGGCGACGCGTGGATTTGACAGCCCACACACCCCATAGGGACATAAAAATCATAAACGAACTGCTGTCACTGGTGACAGCTGGATTCGACTGCCAAACCGCCCATAGGGACTGAGAAATCATCAACGAACTGCTGTCAGGGGTGACGCGTGGATTCGACAGCACAAACAGCCCCTAGGGACTCAGAAATGATCAAGGAACTGCTGTCACGGGTGACCCGAGGATTAAACAGTCCAAACAGCCCCTAGGGACTCAGAAATCGTCAGCGAGCGCTCTCACGGGGACGCATGGATTGGACAGCCCAAACAGCCCCAAGAGACTCAGAAATCATCAAGCAACTACAGTCACGGGTGACGCCTGGATTCGACAGCCCACACACCCCATAGGGACTCACAAATCATCAACGAACTGCTGTCACGGGTGACGCGTGGATTCGATCACCCAAACAGCCACTAGGGACTCAGAAATCATCAATGAGCTGTTTTCACAGGTGATGCATGGATTGGACAACCCAAACAGCCCCAAGGGACTCAGAAATCATCAACCAACTGCAGTCACGGGTGACGCTTGGATTCGACAGCCCACACACCCCCTAGGCACTCAGAAATCATCAACGAACTGCTGTCACGGGTGACGCTTGGATTCGACAGCCCACACACCCCATAGGGACACAGAAATCATAAACGAACTGCTGTCACGGGTGACGCCTGGATTCGACAGCCCAAACAGCCCATAGGGACTGAGAAATCATCAACCAACTGCAGTCACGGGTGACGCTTGGATTCGACAGCCCACACACCCCATAGGGACACAAAAATCATAAACGAATTGCTGTCACGGGTGACGCGTGGATTCGACAGCCCAAACAGCCCTTAGGGACTCAGAAATCATCAACGAACTGCTGTCACGGGTGACGCGTGGATTCGACACCCAAACAGCCCCTAGTGACTGAGAAATCATCAACGAACTGCTGTCACACGTGACGCGTGGATGCGACAGCCCAAACAGCACCTAGGGACTCAGAAATCATCAACCAACTGCTGTCACGGGTGACGCCTGGATTGGACAGCCCAAACAGCCCCTAGGGACTTAGAAATCATCAACCAACTGCTCTCACGGGTGACGCATGGATTAGAAAGCCAAAACATCCCCTAGGGACTCAGAAATCATCAACGAACTGCTCTCACGGGTGACGCGTGCATTCGACAGCCCAAACAGCCCCTAGGGACTCAGAAATCATCAACGAACTGCTGTCACGGGTAACGCGTGGATTTGACAGCCCACACACCCCATAGGGACACAAAAATCATAAACGAACTGCTGTCACGGGTGACGGCTGGATTCGACAGCCCAAACAGCCCAAAGAGACTGAGAAATCATCAACGAACTGCTGTCAGGGGTGACGCGTGGATTCGACAGCACAAACAGCCCCTAGGGATTCAGAAATGATCAAGGAACTGCTGTCACGGGTGACCCGTGGATTAGGCAACCCAAACAGCCCCTAGGGACTCAGAAATCATCAACTAACTACTGTCAAGGGTGACGCGTGTATTCGACAGCGCAAACAGCCCCAGGGACTCAGAAATCATCAACCAACTGCTATCACGGGTGACGCGTGGATTCGACAGCCCAAACAGCCCCTAGGGACTCAGAAATCATCAACGAACTGCTGTCACGGGTGACGCGTGCATTCGACAGCCCATACAGCCCCTAGGGCCTTAAAAATCATCAACGAACTGCTTTCACGTGTGACGCGTGGATTGTACAGCCCAAACAGCCCCTAGAGACTCAGAAATCATCAACCAACTGCTGTCACGGGTGACGCGTGGATTCGACAGCCCAAACAGCCCCTAGGGACTAAGAAATCATCAACGAACTCCTGTCACGGGTGACGCGTGTATTCGCCAGCCCTTACAGCCCCTAGGGCCTAAAAAATCATCAACGAACTGCTTTCACGTGTGAAGCGTGGTTTGGACAGCCCAAACAGCCCCTAGGGACTCATAAATCATCAACCAACTGCTGTCACGGGTGACGCGTGGATTCGACAGCCCAAACATCCCATAGGGACTCAGAAATCATCAACGAACTGCTGTCACCGATGACGCGTGGATTCGACAGCCCAAACAGCCCCTAGGGACTCAGAAATCATCAACCAACTGCTCTCACGGATGACGCATGCATTCGACAGCCCGTACAGCCCCTAGGGCCTAAAAAATCATCAACGAACTGCTTTCACGGGGGACGCGTGGATTCGACAGCCCAAACAGCCACTAGGAACTTAGAAATCATCAACGAACTGCAGTCACGGTTGACTTTTGGATTCGAGAGCCCACACACCCCATAGTGACACAGAAATCATAAACGAACTGCTGTCACGGGTGACGCGTGGATTCGACAGCCCAAACAGCCCCTAGGGACTCAGAAATCATCAACGAACTGCTGTCGTGGGTGGCGCGTGCATTCGACAGCCCAAACAGCCCCTAGGGACTCAGAAATCATCAACGAACTGCTGTCACGGGGACGCGTGGATTCTACAGCCCAAACAGCCCCTAGAGACTCAGAAATCATCAACCAACTGCTGTCACGGGTGACGTGTGGATTCGACAGCCCAAACAGCCCCTAGGGACTAAGAAATCATCAACGAACTCCTTCACGGGTGACGCGTGTATTCGCCAGCCCTTACAGCCCCTAGGGCCTAAAAAATCATCAACGAACTGCTTTCACGTGTGAAGCGTGGTTTGGACAGCCCAAACAGCCCCTAGGGACTCATAAATCATCAACCAACTGCTGTCACGGGTGACGCGTGGATTCGACAGCCCAAACATCCCATAGGGACTCAGAAATCATCAACGAACTGCTGTCACCGATGACGCGTGGATTCGACAGCCCAAACAACCCTTAGGGACTCAGAAATCATGAATGAACTCCTGTCACGGATGACGCATGCATTCGACAGCCCGTACAGCCCCTAGGGCCTAAAAAATCATCAACGAACTGCTTTCACGTGTGACGCGTGGATTGTACACCCAAACAGCCCCTAGAGACTCAGAAATCATCAACCAACTGCTGTCACGGGTGACGCGTGGATTCGACAGCCCAAACAGCCCCTAGGGACTAAGAAATCATCAACGAACTCCTGTCACGGGTGACGCGTGTATTCGCCAGCCCTTACAGCCCCTAGGGCCTAAAAAATCATCAACGAACTGCTTTCACGTGTGAAGCGTGGTTTGGACAGCCCAAACAGCCCCTAGGGACTCATAAATCATCAACCAACTGCTGTCACGGGTGACGCGTGGATTCGACAGCCCAAACATCCCATAGGGACTCAGAAATCATCAACGAACTGCTATCACCGATGACGCGTGGATTCGACAGCCCAAACAGCCCTTAGGGACTCAGAAATCATCAATGAACTCCTGTCACGGATGACGCATGCATTCGACAGCCCGTACAGCCCCTAGGACCTAAAAAATCATCAACGAACTGCTGTCAAGGGTGGCACGTGAATTCGACAGCCCATAGGGCCTAAAAAATCATCAACGAACTGCTTTCACGTGTGACGCGTGGATTGGACACCCCAAACAGCCCCTAGGGACTCAGAAATCATCAACCAACTGCTATCAGGGGTGACGCATGGATTCGACAGCCCAAACAGCCTATAGGGACTCAGAAATCATCAACGAACTGCTGTCGCCGGTGACGCGTGGATTCGACAGCCCAAACAGCCCTTAGGGACTCAGAAATCATCAACGAACTGCTGTCACGGGTGACGCGTGGATTCGACACCCAAACAGCCCCTAGTGACTTAGAAATCATCAACTAACTGCTGTCACGGGTGGCGCGAGGATTCAACAGCCCAAACAGCCCCTAGGGACTCAGAAATCAACAACGAACTGCTGTCACCGGTGCCGCGTGGATTGGACAGCCCAAACAGCCTAGGGACTCAGAAATCATCAACTAAGTGCTCTCACGGGTGACGCGTGGAGTCGACAGCCCAAGCAACCCCTAGGGACTCAGAAAACATCAACTAAGAGCTGTCACGGGTGACGCGTGGAGTCGACAGCCCAAGCAGCCCCTAGGGAGTCAGAAATCATCAACGAACTGCTGTCACGGGTGACGTGTGGATTCGACACCCAAACAGCCCCTAGTGACTCAGAAATCATCAACTAACTGCTGTCACGGGTGGCGCGTGGATTCAACAGCCCAAACAGCCCCTAGGGACTCAGAAATCAACAACGAACTGCTGTCACCGGTGCCGCGTGGATTGGACAGCCCAAACAGCCCCTAGGGACTCAGAAATCATCAACTAAGTGCTCTCACGAGTGACGCGTGGAGTCGACAGCCCAAGCAACCCCTAGGGACTCAGAAAACGTCAACTAAGAGCTGTCACGGGTGACGCGTGGAGTCGCAGCCCAAGCAGCCCCTAGGGAGTCAGAAATCATCAACGAACTGCTGTCACCGGTGACGCGTGGATTCGATAGCCCAAGCAGCCCTTAGGGACTCAGAAATCATCAACGAACTGCTATCACGGGTGACGTGTGGATTCGACACCCAAACAGCCCCTAGTGACTCAGAAATCATCAACTAACTGCTGTCACGGGTGGCGCGTGGATTCAACAGCCCAAACAGCCCCTAGGGACTCAGAAATCAACAACGAACTGCTTTCACCGGTGCCGCGTGGATTGGACAGCCCAAACAGCCCCTAGGGACTCAGAAATCATCAACTAAGTGCTCTCACGAGTGACGCGTGGAGTCGACAGCCCAAGTAACCCCTAGGGACTCAGAAAACATCAACTAAGAGCTGTCACGGGTGACGCGTGGAGTCGACAGCCCAAGCAGCCCCTAGGGATTCAGAAATCATCAACGAACTGCTGTCACCGGTGACGCGTGGATTCGATAGCCCAAGCAGCCCTTAGGGACTCAGAAATCATCAACGAACTGCTGTCACGGGTGACGTGTGGATTCGACACCCAAACAGCCCCTAGTGACTCAGAAATCATCAACTAACTGCTGTCACGGGTGGCGCGTGGATTCAACAGCCGAAACAGCCCTTAGGGACTCAGAAATCAACAACGAACTGCTGTCACCGGTGCAGCGTGGGTTGGACAGCCCAAACAGCCCCTAGGGACTCAGAAATCATCAACTAAGTGCTCTCACGGGTGACGCGTGGAGTCGACAGCCCAAGCAACCCCTAGGGACTCAGAAAACATCAACTAAGAGCTGTCACGGGTGACGCGTGGAGTCGACAGCCCAAGCAGCCCCTAGGGATTCAGAAATCATAAACGAACTGCTGTCACCGGTGACGCGTGGATTCGACAGCCCAAGCAGCCCTTAGGGACTCAGAAATCATCAACGAACTGCTGTCACGGGTGACGTGTGGATTCGACACCCAAACAGCCCCTAGTGACTCAGAAATCATCAACTAACTGCTGTCACGGGTGGCGCCTGGATTCAACAGCCCAAACAGCCCCTAGGGACTCAGAAATCAACAACGAACTACTGTCACCGGTGCCGCATGGATTGGACAGCCCAAACAGCCCCTAGGGACTCAGAAATCATCAACTAAGTGCTCTCACGGGTGACGCGTGGAGTCGACAGCCCAAGCAGCCCCTAGGGACTCAGAAATCATCAACTAAGAGCTGTCACGGGTGACGCGTGGAGTCGACAGCCCAAGCAGCCCCTAGGGATTCAGAAATCATCAACGAACTGCTGTCACTGGTGACGCGTGGATTAAACAGCCCAAACAGCCTATAGGGACTCAGAAATCATCAACGAACTGCTGTCACCGGTGACGCGTGGATTGGACAGCCCAAACAGCCCCTAGGGACTCAGAAATCATCAACGAACTGCTGTCACGGGCAACGCGTGGATTGGACAGCCCACACACCCCATAGGGACACAAAAATCATAAACGAACTGCTGTCACGGGTGACGGCTGGATTCGACAGCCCAAACAGCCCAAAGGGACTGAAAAATCATCAACGAACTGCTGTCAGGGGTGACGCGTGGATTCGACAGCACAAACAGCCCCTAGGGACTCAGAAATGATCAAGGAACTGCTGTCACGGGTGACCCGTGGATTAGGCAACCCAAACAGCCCCTAGGGACTCAGAAATCATCAACTAACTGCTGTCAAGGGTGGCGCGTGGATTCGACAGCGCAAACAGCCCCAGGGACTCAGAAATCATCAACGAACTGCTGTCACGGGTGACGCGTGGATTCGACAGCCCAAACAGCCCCTACGGACTCAGAAATCATCAACGAATTGCTGTCACGGGTGACGCGTGCATTCGACAGCCCATACAGCCCCTAGGGCCTAAAAAATCATCAACGAACTGCTTTCACGTGTGACGCGTGGATTGTACAGCCCAAACAGCCCCTAGAGACTCAGAAATCATCAACCAACTGCTGTCACGGGTGACGCGTGGATTCGACAGCCCAAACAGCCCCTAGGGGCTAAGAAATCATCAACGAACTCCTGTCACGGGTGACGCGTGTATTCGCCAGCCCTTACAGCCCCTAGGGCCTAAAAAATCATCAACGAACTGCTTTCACGTGTGACGCGTGGATTGAACAGCCCAAACACAACCTAGGGACTCAGAAATCATCAACCAACTGCTGTCACGGGTGACGCCTGGATTGGACAGCCCAAACAGCCCCTAGGGACTCAGAAATCATCAACCAACTGCTCTCACGGGTGACGCCTGGATTCGAAAGCCAAAACATCCCCTAGGCACTCAGAAATCATCAACGAACTGCTCTCACGGGGGACGCGTGGATTCGACAGCCCAAACAGCCACTAGGAACTTAGAAATCATCAACGAACTGCAGTCACAGTTGACTTTTGGATTCGAGAGCCCACACACCCCATAGGGACACAGAAATCATAAACGAACTGCTGTCACTGGTCACGCGTGGATTCGACAGCCCAAACAGCCCCTAGGGACTCAGAAATCATCAACTAACTGCTGTCGTGGGTGGCGCGTGCATTCGACAGCCCAAACAGCCCCTAGGCACTCAGAAATCATCAACGAACTGCTGTCACGGGGACGCGTGGATTCGACAGCCCAAACAGCCCCTAGGGACTCAGAAATCATCAACCAACTGCTGTCACGGGTGACGCGTGGATTCGACAGCCCAAA
>Ga0325404_1008791_pt1 | contig 10351 bp, 5 predicted proteins | sample PopdelMetagenome_18_FD_205664 | JGI IMG/M metagenome (GOLD analysis project Ga0325404, IMG submission 205664) | Populus deltoides microbial communities from Bellville, Georgia, United States - Xylem-Control-R1 | ecosystem: Host-associated > Plants > Phyllosphere > Stem > Wood/Secondary xylem...
TAAACAACAATTCTAATTAATTTTTTTAAAATATTTTTTATTTTTTATAAAAAAATATTTAAATTGTCTTTGAAGTATCCTAAACAGAAATTCTAATTAATTTTTTTTATATTTTTTATAAAAAAAATTTAAACTATCCTTAAAGAATCCTAAACAGAAATCCGAGTTCAGAAATTACTTATAAACAACAAATCATCACAAAAATTTAATCTAGCGTTTTAAATTTAAAAATGCAAATAACATTTTTCTATTGAAATAGTTCATTTTTTATGTTTATGAATTTGTTAGTTCTTTAATAAAAATTCTATCTTCTCTCTTTTGTTTTTATGACCCATCAAACATGGTTATGGTTGCCAGACCTAAGGCGCCTAGGTCTAGCAACTCATGTTAGACCCAAGCAAACAACAAATAAATAGAAAATAATTGTGCATTTTAGTTGTCAAGAGAGAGAAAAGAAAGAAAAAAAATGCCAACAATCAATCACCAGCGGCAATCTAACCATGATATGTATACACGCGCCGCTCAATGTGGAAGAGGGCTCGGCTACACATCTAGTGACACGACGGCTGGTTAGATGTGGCCATCAGGTAGCGTCCCACGCGCCTCCTTAATGGCGCAGGCGTCACCCACTCGTTGAGACGCGTAGAACATGCTTCAACAGCTTTTTAATTAAAAAAATAAAAAAATACAACGTGAAAATACTAAAACGCCCCTCATGGTCTTCTTAATTACAGAAAATACCCATGGAAAAATATCAAAATATCCCCAAAGACAGCTTCTTTTTTATCTTTTTTGAGGTTAAAAACTTTATTTGCTTGTACTTGGAAATTGGAAAATCCTTGATATTCTTGTGGAAGAAAGCAAAAGAAACGTTTATCCACTCACGAAAAAATGAGAAATTAAAAATGAAACTACTATTACAATCCACAGTGAAATGTCTCTTAATCTATAGTAATTTCCCAATACTATTTAGCTTTTGTTATAATTTCTTTGATTTTTGTTTCAAAATAGATGGAAGTAATGTTTTCTTTTTCCTATTTTTAATGGTCGACACACATCATATATGATGATACTTAATCTAGCATGTAAATGAGGTAGTTTTTAGTGAAAAGTACTTCTGTAATTTTATTCAACCATAAAGCAAAACAATGGAAAACTAACTCAAACGACGCCTCCCAATTAGAAGACTCATCCTGGAAAACCAACTTGTTCCTTGTCAACCAAATTTCTCATACTATGTCAAAGGATATAGCATTATGACCACAGATGATGGTTAGTATTTTTTTAGAGCGAGCATGGAATGGAATTTATTAAAACTTTGACTGTTAATGTGCAAGCTGATATGAAAATATTGTTTATAATTAAATAAAAATAATCTTAAACTTCTAAATTTTGATAAATTGAAACTCGAGCCACACCAACTAATTTTTAAAACAGACTCGCTCTTGGAAGTAATCAGAAAACAGAGAGGAGAAAGCTGGTCCCTGGTAGGAAACAGAGCAAGGGCTTGCCACAAGAAGGGCGGAGTAAGATTTCATAAATAAATGATTCAAGATTACGAGGGAGAACAAAATATTTCAATAACAATCATGTTATTAGAAGTTTTATTTCTCATACATATGATAAATTCCAGTCAAAGACTTTTATAGAAGCTCACCCTCATGACTTGTTAGAGAATAATAATAATAATAATAATAATAATAATTTATTAGGGTCCTAATAGCTTAAGTTATTAGATTGAAATAATTATTTAATATGATATTAGAGTCTCAATAACCAAAGGATTACAAATTTAAATCTCATCACCCTCATTCTCTCTTCTAATTAATACTATAAGGTAGTATGAGCCTATATAAATTTTAATTCTAAAGAGTTTTTACTTAAAGGAATGTGTTAAAGAATAATATAAATCATATCTTGAGGCCTCATCTAATAGTTTAAACTATTGGATTGAAATGACTCTTTAACATGGTATCAAAAAAATTATTTTCTCTTTTTTCAAGTTCATATGTAGAAAACATCATGGTATGTGTTTTTTTAGGTATGTGTTTTTTGGGGCTAGTTTACCATGATTTTTCTAAGTTTTTTCCATGAATGTTGTCTTATAAGAAAGATCATATAAAAATCCTAATGGCACACATCACAATGATCCTAATGGCACACATCATAATGACTAGATAAATGAAAAAAAAAACATATATTTGCTTTTGCTACAATCATGGTTTGTGAGATTTTGGGTATACATTTTCACTATACCAACTGCATCAAAATGGAGATCCTGGGACTTGTTTGAATATTATATTCTATGGCTGGTCCATGGCTTTGGACAAGGCTATCTATAAAGATCAAGATTAGCCTAGCTGTTAAGTATCTTTGCACCCCTCTCAAATGCAGTGCTATTATTATTCTATTCAAACAGTGACGAGGTCTAGATGTTTGTAATCTCAAACAATGGCACTGAGGAATTAGTTCCCACACCCTTTAATTTCTAATAAATAAAAAATGGTCACTTTCTCAATCAATCACCATTAGGTACCTTTGGAACTTAATCTTACAGCAATAATGAACGTATACTCAGCACAAATTAAGAGATATGCAAGTTCATGTATTGTTTTTAGGAGCTTGTTTCTTTACTTTTGTTTTATTCAAACTGCTTTTAGGAGCTATTGGTGTAATGAAGCTTTATCATCCCATCAGTATTCTGTATTTAATATCCTATGGAGAAGTTGAGATATTATATAGCCTTTTTTATATTTTTTTTAAGCACCAAACAACCAAATGGCAGCAACAATTATATATATATATAAGCAAAAAGCCAAAAAAGTTTCAAGAAAAGCTTGTTAGTAACTTAAGTAAGTCTGGTAATTGATTGAGAAGAGGTCACAAGCATCTAGACAGAACTAGAAAGAACACAGTCTCACAGCCAGCTGCGTGTTGTTGAAAACTGCATCATTTCGTGTGAGCCATAGGGTCCATGATATGGAGGAAAAGAGCATCAACCGCACTTTTCTTTGGAAAACACCTTGTACCATGAATTCCCATTCCTGAAATACACGAGCCAAGCTAACGGAGCAGCACCAGGAAAAGCCCCACCAATACATGAACTTGTTCCAAAAGCATCAGTGCTTCCTGTAATGTAGAAGGAGATGCTTAAAATGTTCCACTTCAATGGAACAAATAGTGTAGATGGCATCACTTATGTCAATAATTCCTTTTCTTGCTAAAGATCCTTTAGTGTTGTTTTTCAAACAAAGCCAACCAGCAAAAAACCACCACCTTTGGAGGAACAAGGCCCTTCCATATGTCATGAAAAGAAAAGGTTATTGGTCGGTTGATACACTAATGCTAGAATCCCTGACAGATATTTGACAGTGAACGCCCTGTTTTAGATAGATTTCTATATCAACCTATCTTCAAAAACCTTATCAAGAATCACTTAGCAAAAACACCGTCAATCCTACTCCATACAGAACCTGTACATTTCGACAACTCAAAAGGAAAGCTCAAATTGGCCTTAACCTTATGGATACTACAGACAACCTCTTTCTACAAACCAGAATTAGAGAAACCAAATCTCCAAAGCCATTTAAAAATGAGGGACTTATTTTTATTTAGAACAGACCCAATACCCAGCCCTCTTAGAGTCTTCAGAAGAGAAACAACATCCCATTTAACATATCTTCTTTCCTATCTCATCTCCCAACCACAAAAAGGATCTGGATTTTCTCTCAATAACGGCAACCACCATTTTAGGGATGAGGAAGATGGAGGGGTAATAGATTAGAAGGTTGTGCAATACTGACTTAAGAAGGCAAATTATATCCCCTAATGACAGATGCCTTCCTTTCCAAGAAGCTAACCTTGAATTAATTTTTGTAATTATAGGGTTCCATATCGAAGTGCAAGAGCTGGAAGCTCCAATAAGCAGTCCCAGATATTTAAGAGGGAAACTCGCGCCCTGTATCTTAAAACCTTATCTGTGTCCGCTATAGTGCTACTGTCTAAACCAACCCCTGTTATAGAGCACTTGAAAAATTAACTTTTAACCAAGAAATCAATTCAAAGTATTGTAGCCTTCATTTAATATTCTAAATAGAAGAGAAACTCTTAAAGCTTAAAATAAATGTGTCGTCAACAAATTGAAAATGGTAGATTCTCAAATTATCAAACCCTAGATGGATACCTTCCACTAAATCCAAATCCCAGCCCTTTCCAATCATCTTACTAAGGCCCTCTACTATAATGTTGACCAGAAAAGGAGATAAAGAATCACCTTATCTCAAACCTTTCTCCATTGGAAACTCAGTTGTGGGAGAACCATTTACTAGAACCGATACTCTGGCTGTGGAGATACACTGCCTAATCCAACCCCCCCTCTATTTGTTTCTGAAGCCTATACAAAGCATAACTTCGTCAATATACTCCCATAAGACTGAGCCAAAGCCTTGTGAAAGTCAAGTTTAAATAAATAACCTTGGAGCTTGTTCTTCTTAAGATAGCTAATTACTTCATTCACTATCGGCACACTTTGGTTTACTTTGGCCGAAACACAGTTAATAACATTGAGTCCTTTAAGTAGAACTTACATCATTCTTGAAAGCAGGAAAATAAATTGTTCCTCGAGGCCATTACTGATAACAACCTCAACACTAATCAAACATGAGCGGACCAGCACTTGAGGTCGTGGCCTAGCGGTCGTGGTAGGAACTTGTTCCCTTCCTCAGCATCGAGGTTCGACCCTCTATGTGTACGTCTGTCATCCCCGCGGTGCCTTACCTGTCTATTGGGCTTGTATGGTGTTTAGTGGATCCGGGGATTAGTCGTGGTGCTCGTAAGCTGGCTCAGACACCCCGAATTACCAAAAAAAATAAGCGGACCATTAGTTCACAAGTTGGTGCACAATTATTCAAGCTTTTGCGATTTGGACAAACAACTCTCAAATTGGACAGGTTCTTATGCTCATCTCTCTTGATACCAAGTCCTCCAATCTTCTTTTCTAGGTTTTCTATATGATTCACTGCTTCTTGCATGTGATATGATATTGAGCGTTTTCCCTTAAATCCCTAGAGAAAAAACCCTGAAGTTATATATGTGTGAACAAATTAAACCGCATTAATCTTCACAAAATCGAGTCCAATGAGCAGGTTTGGAAGCTACAAGAAAGACAAGTAATTACTTACCTTGATATATTTAAGAGGGAGTAGATTTTGTTAGTGGGGACTGGATTAAATCTGGAAGAACAACTTGTCCTTTTGGTGTGAAGGGAAAATGGTTCCTTTATAGTTGGCCAAAGAGATAAAAGGCTATACAAGCTGGGAGGCAAGAGGAGTTGATAGGATGTTAGGATGGGAGATCTTAAATATTGGTATAAAATTTTATAAATTTATGCAATATGTAAAATTTATTATTATAAACCTGATTAATTTTATTTTTAAAACTAATTTTAAAAATACATCCATCCATCTAATATATTTGGAGAAATCTAATAAATTCACTCAGGTATTGATAAAAAAAAAAAAAAGAGTCAAGAAAGGAAGTAAATATCTTTAATAATTAGAGTTGTCCCAAAAACTTTCCAAATATAGTTCATATAAGAAACAATTTACAGAGGAAACCAATTTAATAATTTAGAATGAGATGGTTGTCTGATAATATATATAATTTGTTGATGGTGATTATATCAAGAATTTAGAAACTAATGAAATTTCTACATAGACTTACCAGTCTTTCAAGCCAGCTTACACATTCCGAGTCTAAACTCATATCTTTGATCCTATCAAATGAAGCAGTAAGATTACAAAATTCACTAACACTCACACGCAGACACAATTAACTTCTTTGGAGGCATCTGCTCTGTTAGCCCTCGTTCTCTTCTAGCAGTAGAAAAACCCAGACCAGCTAATACTATTATGGAACTTCCTACACATCAGTCGATCGATGGTTGGTTTGCTTGATGTGATGAGAACTACATTTTCATATCACTTTTCTTTTGATAATTTTATTTTTCCATGATTGCCTGAGTGGTTATAATCCGAAGTTTGGTAAACATTGTCTGTATAGACCTTTCTCTAATGTTGCCTTCGATGAAATCCGAAAGCACTGTAAATATTATTGGAAGTACAACCACATCCAATCAAGACAAAAGGAAATCCAGCTAGCCATGCCTTTTTGAGACATCCAGTCAAATCAAAAGCAAATCCACCTAGCCATGCCTTTTTGAGACATGATACGATCGGTTTTTGATAGGATTCAGCAAGAAAATACATATTTTTTTTCAAAAACACATGCACCTTGTCTATATACATGTTTCATTTTTCTTCACTTAAGTTTACAGAGAAAACATGTCGTATTTTCTATAAATGTCGAAAGTGAAAAGTCATTAGAAAAGAAAGGGGGGCACAAAAAGAAGAGAAAGCATGGACTGCCTACAAAAAGTCATTAATTTCAGATCACAGGAAACATTTTCAGCTTACAAATATAGAAACATATTTGCATCTGTTTCAACTTTCATCAAGGCACGCAACAATTTATAACTAAAAAGCTAATCTGAAGCGTATAATCTATTTATGATCCTAGAAATACATCAAGACAATTGCCCCCAATCCTTGGCACATAATGAGAATTTGTTTTCATGCAGAATCAAAATAAATCCTAGAAAACATAAGTGGAATGATCTGGTAAGAGGTCCCGACATTCTACTCTAGTCTAATTAATATTGGCTTGTGTATAGTTTTGCTCTTGTTTTCCTGCTTTTTATTTTGCTATCTTTTTTTTTAGAATTCTTTTCCCCTACCAACTAGATTGCCATAAACTTATTAGTAATCTGGTGCTCTTTTAATAAAATCTCGACTACTATAAAAAAAAATCCTACTAAAAATGTTTATAAACAGATGCGACAATTTATAATAAGTGGTGATACGTAATCACCAAAATAAATGCTTGATCAAACAAGAAAAATAAAATGTTATATCAATTATGTGTTAGAAATTTTAGGAGGAATTGTTAGTGTTCATAGATTAACTCAAGAAGAAAATATTAAAAAAAAATGAAATGAAGTTATCCTATTAATAATTGGGTTAGGTAATCGGCATTCAAGGATAAAAGTCGAACACGAGACCTAAGGTGTCACGGGCTCCCCATCTATTAACACAACCCCACACATGAAATTGATCACCATGATAGTTAAGGGACTAAAGTTTCACCTCAAACTAATAGGGATTATAACACCTTGAGGTTCAACTCTTTGCTTAAGCAAGGAACTAAACCCCAAAAAAACATTTGGTGTTATTTGATGCAGGCTGGGTATAGAATCAAGTTGTTGCTAAAGAGTACGCCAAACGGTAAGGTTTAACAATTAATAACAAGATATAGCACATTCATATAAGAAAAGGAAATGAGTAAAGTTGGTCATATCATTTCCAATAAAAAAAATAGAGATTAACTTGAAAAGAAGAGTCATCAGTAACAGTCAGGCAGGAAGAGGAACACGACAAAGAACCATCAACAAATTGAAAAACACCTTATCCAAACAGATACAATTTTATCTGCATTCGCCAATAAAAATAAAAGGTGTTCTTAAAAATTTCTAAGGAGGTAACATGCTAAGTGTTGGAGAGAGGAATAATTGTTATAGGAGGAGTCTGAAATAGTAGTATTAACGACAGTAATAAAGAGAGAAGATGCATTGTTTAGAGCAAAAAAGGAAAGTGATGTCTACATTGCATGTGGAGGAGAAGGTAGTGTTTGGTTTGCAACAACAGTGGCGACAGTAATGTGAGTATCCATTGGAGGGAAAAAGAATTTAATGTCTTTTAGGACTCTGATATCAAGTTGAAAATAATAAAAGACTAAACAAATTAATTAATCAATTATATATATATATATATATATATATATGACAGTGGTATAATAGTTAGTGGAGAGATTATAAGACATAATTAACCTACACGCATGATAAATAAAATTCCTATAATATATCGTATAACACTAAATATAATATCACAAGATATATATTGGTTCATGCAGATATAAAACAGTTACTAAAAGATGTACAGAAGCCATTTGATTTACCTATCCCTCATATATGCAGAGCATAAAGACACATGTGTATGGATAAATAATGATGCTTGTCAATAATGCAAAATGGGGTTGGGGTTTGCATGCAGAACGTGGATACACATATATAGATTTTAACAGGTGTAGATCTATTTGAGCTGACATCCCAACAGATATAGATCCCTTTAAGTGGGTATTTAAGAACTCAGAGACATGGCCGGAAGGGCCTCAGTGCAACATGTAAACCGCGGTCTATAACCTCAGTTGGCTGACGGTTGGTGGCGTGCACGCTAAATATGTCATTATGCTTTACAACTAAAACACAACTATTATTACAATTATAGAGATACCATGCCTATTTCAAGGCTGTAGTTAAAGCCTTGAATGCTATATATGTTATGCAAGCAAAGTACATAAAACAACAAAAGAAAAAAATTCAAGTTAAAGAACGATTTAGTTAGATAGAAATGGAGAGAGAATAACAAAAGTAAAGCTACTAAAGTTAAGTTACAAGCACTATAGTTGACTAATTAATATATAACAAGCAGAGATTATATATATATATATATATAGATAGATCAAACAAGAAAAGTCAAGGGAAATGTAGAGAACAATTATATAAACCATAGCCATGTTGAGTTCAATGGAGTATGAATTCTTGGAACCAAGAATATTAAGGGACACAAAGGAAGAAAAAAAAAAGACACAAATGTTATCATCAAATTTAATTAAGAAAGGAATCCACATGTAATGATTCCATGAAAACAAATCACATATTGTAGTATTATAAAATTATTCTTAAATCTCATTTAACAGTTTTAATTTTTAAATTGAGATAATTTTTTAACATGTTATTAGAGTTTTATTGATCAGACGATTACGAGTTTGAATCCTATCACCTCCATTCTATTTGATTAAAATTAAACACAATATAATGTAGACATATACAAATTTCAAGTCCAATGAGTTTTTATTTGAGGGGATATGTTAGAAAATATTATAAAACTATTTTTAGTATTTTACCTAATATCTTAAACTTTTAGATTTAAATAATTCTTTCATATAATTTTTTTTTTTTTTATAAACAACAAAGCAATTCCCATATTGTGTCCTCACTATGATGATTGGGAAAAAGAAATAAATATTATCATTTTATTCTTAAAGTCATTTCACCAGTACTAATCTAGTCCTCGGAATTACAAGATTTTCACACAACAACAAAAAAAAGAAATTCAAGCACTCATAAGTGAAATCCTTCATGTTTCTTGCCAAATAAAACATCAACTTATGCAATAGAAAAGGCTTCAAAGTTGCAAATGTATGTTAAATTTACAGTGTACTGCATGGGAGAAAGATCAAGAACAGCATGGTCACCGATTGAATTGAACACATGATTAATAAGCATGCATAGAGAGCCACCCAAATAGCCTTTAAGAGAAATATTAACAAAATACTTCTAATTAATAAAAGCATTTTCATCAAAGGTTCTCAAAAACAAAACCAAGCTGAGAAAAGTGTTTAGAATAGTGTTACAGTGCAAGATGTCAATCCAAGAATAAGGACAACATGATCACTTGGATAAATCACCTGTAGAAGAAACTACTAGGGTTAATTTCTGCCACAGCTCGGATAAATTTAAGCATGTAGGATCATTGACCTGTGGCAAAGAAAACATTATAACTGAAGCTAAGTTGTTCTTGGAATTAGAAAACAACTTAAGAACATAAACATAAAACCCTAAACGTTGTAGTTATTGATAACAATGGATTGTACCTCAGTTTGGACAGAGTGGAATAATCTTTCATTTACTTTGGTGGAAACACAGTTGATAACAGAAATTCCTTCTTCAAGCAACACTTGCAATACTCTTGATAGGGGCAAATCTCTCCCCATTAAATCACTGTCAAACGTAATCTCAACACCACCTGGATATGGCTGGAGAGCTACTGAACTTGAAGAATATTTGTTAGAACATCCACTTGGTGAGGCAACAGAACTGAAATCGGATAGTTTCTTTAACTCATCTCTTTTGGCACTAGTTTCTTTGATCTTCTTTTGGAGATACTTTATATAATTCACTGCCTCGTTCATGTGATCTGAAGTCGAACGCTTTCCCTGAAATATCCAAACAAACCCTAGTGACCTAATTATTGAACCCCATGAATGTTTAAAAAAAAATAAGCAAGGACTTCTCAAAGAAAGGAATAGAAGGAAATTGAAGGTTTCTCACCTTGATAAATTCAAGAGGAAGTAAAGCTCGAAGGGATGCATAAAGGGTTGTCATTTCTTGCCTCCT
>Ga0325404_1008794_pt1 | contig 10349 bp, 7 predicted proteins | sample PopdelMetagenome_18_FD_205664 | JGI IMG/M metagenome (GOLD analysis project Ga0325404, IMG submission 205664) | Populus deltoides microbial communities from Bellville, Georgia, United States - Xylem-Control-R1 | ecosystem: Host-associated > Plants > Phyllosphere > Stem > Wood/Secondary xylem...
TATTGTACATTGTGTTCAATTCATATGGTCTCATCTATGGATTAAGACCGTTGATATATTCCAAAGAGCAATGAAAATGTTCACTTTTCGATGTCACTTTTAATTATTGTTCATTACATACATACTCACCGATGAAATGAAATATCATCAGTGATATTTGGGGGGGTGTTGAATTTTTTTGATAAAATTAAAAATTTTAATTAGATATTACAAATGGAAAATCATACTGAAATATTAGAAATATTAATATTTAATGTTTTGTCGATAAACTATCAGTAAAACTGTTGGTAAAAAACCCCAAATTAAATATCAGAAACCCTAAAATCACCAAAGACGCGCTTCTCTCTTCCTTTGCATTTCTCTCTCTTTCTTTCTCTTCTATCACTTCTTCTGAATCCTTTTCTCCTCCACCCGTGCCAGGTATGCCCTTCTCTTCTCTTCTTATTTTCTCTTCTCATTTTTCTTTTCTTATTTTTTATTAGTCAACGTCTCTCTCCTATTTTAATGTTACTTAATTTTTTCTCTCCTGAGCTGAAATTCACATCAAAAGTAAGGTAAGAATTTTTCTATTATTTTTTTGACATTTGTTTTGCATTATTTATTTTTTAATTTTTTTGTTCTTAATAATTGTATGAAATGAATGTAATTGTTGAAATTTTTTTCATATGAGAACATTTTGTTGAATTTTAGTTTTTTTTTATTATTATTACTTTGAATTTTTGTAAATTAAGATTCAATTGGTTTTAAATCGCTAAAACCGTTAAATTTTATAGTCGATGTTATCTTCACACAAGGAAGTTTCGAAAATGGATCAACGAATTATGCATCATGGAGATAAGTGTTGGAAAGACAGCAAAGTTAGTGTTGAATTGCTACAAAAACTTTATCCCTTTAGAGTATTAATTTTTGCTTTTCTGAGGAACTCGGCCCCGCAAGTCTTCGGTCCAGGATCTGCTGCTGCTTGTTGCCTCCTTCGAAAGTTCTCCTCTTGCATATATATGGCTTTACCCTTTTTTGCCACCCATTAATCTGTCCCTTAAACGCATTTTTTCACTTCAACACGCTTCAGATTTCGGACATCAGCTAAAACTAATGTATGGTGTGAGCTTATGTTAGCCTTTATTTTTTCTTGGTGACCTATAGATACCAAGATCACATAAAATTACATAGTGGGTAGGAGATGAAAACACGTGGATACATTTGCATTTTTTTAGTAATAAAAATATTTTTAAGTTGTGTTCTTAATAGGTAAGATGAAAACATGTTCATAGCTTGATAAATAAAAAGATAAGAGGAAAAAAAAGACCGGGAGAAGAGAGGATAAATTAAGAGCTGGTTTGGGCTGATATATATCCCAATAGGATGTGATAACAATGGTTTCTAAGATTTTATAGTTTCAATTGGAGAAATAACAGTCTTTTGGATTTGTTTTTCTATTTTAGTCGATTGTTTTCTTATGATATCAAGATTGGTATTGATTAAGTTATTTTGCTGGATAACATGTTTGGCATTTGTTATGATATCTTCACTTGAATTTTTGTAAAGAAACGCATTTATAATCAAACTATTATAAGAGATTTTGAGATTTTTCAAATGTGAAAGTTCAGTCTTAATAGAAATATTATTAACAAATTTTGAAATAGAGATTTTATTTCTAGATATTATGGAACATATAGGCTTTATAAATGAATATGTAATATGGTGTTCGGATACATAAAATGATTTGAAATAGTCAAAGAACATGATTTGAATTTTATGTAATACAACAAAATAAAAATATAAAAAACATTTTTATATCTCATGTTGTTGTTTAATGAATTTTGAAGAACCAGGATCTCTTTTCAGATTTTAACCAGCATTTTTGCTTGATGTTAACCTATGACATGGATTTACTAGGACGAAGAAGGAATACTAATTCAAAGGAAAATTTTGAATTCGACTATAAAAAGCTGTAAAAGATGAAAGCCCGAACAAACAAATTGGGCAATTGGATTTAGCTATAAAAAGCCCCCAAAAAGTAAGGAAAAAAAAACCACTAGTTTTGCTGGTTTTCCTCTTTAAAAAATCAATTTGGATTGAACAGAAACCAGTTAATTTGAATCGATTTCTAGATCATTCTGGTTCTATATATATATATAATTCAAATTAATCAGCAGGGAACTCGGTGGAAAGAAAGAAGACACCCCTTTTTCAATGGTGTATAAGAAGACCCCATGATGGCTTGCCATTTGAATATGTCATGATCTCCAACAGGTCCACTTGAGCAGTGAGTTTGAGGGTTCTTCATCAAGTCCTTCAGCTCCTTCTCAATCCCACGCATTGGACCAGTACTATTTCTACCAGCTTATACACCGTTTAGCTTTTCAAGAATAGTAGGTGGTTTGGACTTTGAAATAGAAGGCGACGGTTTTGCAAGAATTAAATGCAAAAGATAAGAGAAACAAGCAATTTTTAGGGGGGATAATTAATATTAAGATAATGAGGCTTTAGTCATTATTGCAAGCGCAAGTAAAAGCATCAAGCATGGATTTAGTGGGACGATCACACTTAGGCTCATTGCTTTTAGAGAGGGAGAGAACAGAAAGTGAAAGTCGAAGACTTTTCATAGCTGAATCAGTGAGCATGATGATCCAAATATATGCAAATTCCCTCTCGCCATTTAACTTTAAACATTAGTGGCCAGTGACATATTGCCCTGTGCTATTTCTGATTAGCTTTCTTATCAGCCAACGACCTTGCTGATAACGAAATTAGACTACTTTTGTTTCTATTCAGAAACAGCAGCCTGGTGATCTACTGGCCTTTAGGGCATGGCGGGACTCCCTTTTCATATTCCTGAGAATAGGAAGGTATATACTTCTCAATAAATGCATGCCTGCATTATTGCAAAAATGCTGATAGGATCGGACCTGAATTCAGAACATACATATTTCACTCTTTTGACATTTGCAAACTTAAGCATCATACGGTCCCCTATACCAGCAGAGGGACTTGTATTGCAAGAAAGCTCGGGACCAATGATCTAATCACTTTTTCAATTTGAGATTATAGCTGTGGAAATCCCAATCATGTCTGAGGTTTTTCACGACATCATCACTTTGTACTTAAAATTGGTAATATCTTCTTTCCTCTTATTGAATTTTGTACTAAACATTGTTATTCGTTTGGTTTGTATGGTCCATATGCAGTTTTTTTACCTGCCTCATTCCCTTTACCATTTCATTATTATTAATTATATTAAATAGAAATTAGTCAGTACTTATAGGATTTTCATATTTTTTAGTTATTTTATTTTTTTCTTATTTTTTTTGTTACTTTATTCTATTTGTCATTTTTAATCACTATCTATTCATAAATTTATTAACCAACATCATAACACACACACACACACACACACACTGGATGAAGTCATGGAAAACCTTTACAAAAAAATGTTGACTTTCCTTAACTAATGAGATCTAGACCTGAGTTGTACCTGTAAAACAAGTTCCTTGTGGAATATGAGACACTCTGATGCTTAAATCAGTATTTAATTTTTGTTTTATCAAGTGACAAGCATGTAAAAATTCAAGAAGATAAAAATAGTATTTTTTATATGTAAATAAGAGATGTGTATTCATCTGTCTCAATGAGAATGTTCTCCATCTACTGTTGTTCAGATGAATCCTTCTCTTATCTCTCTCAAAACCTGAGAATTTATAACTTGAAAAATATATATAATATACTTACAAATATATAGAGATATATATATATATATATATATATATATATATATATATATATATATGAAAAGTACTACTTATGACTAGTACCATTTATATTACTATTCATGAATAGTGGCATTTATATTACTATTTATGAATAGTAAATCAATGTGAGCTAAAAATAGCTTGGTCAGACCGGAGCTTGAGCTCGGTTAGGCCTCGGCAACTAAGCTTCATAGAGCTTGGTTAAGTCTGGCCAAGGGAATAAAGAGAAAAAGAGAGGAGGAGAAAGAGAGAGATGATGGTAGCTTAGTTATGATGTGGCCTAACCAAAACACAAAAAAAATCTTAGTTAGGTCATGGCACAACCAAACTTAAGGTGAAGCTTGGTTGACCATGCTAATCGAGCTTCACATTTTAAGCTCAATTAGAATGTCAACCGAGCTTCAACATTCTTTTTCTTTTTTATTGTATTATCATTTACCCTTTGAAGTCTTGTAAACATACATACTTAGAAGACTTTAACGTGCTAGAGGGATATAAAATACTTACAATGTGTGCTTGAATTAAAATTTTACCTAATAGGCATGCCTTTGAGTTCATGAGAGATCTTATCAGTGTTTTATGGAGAAAGATCCATAATTTTTTAGAGACAATAGTCGTAGGGACTTGAAGAAAGTTGGTCAAATGACTACTAGAAAATTGATAAATACAAACGGAAATACTGGTGGAATTTTTTCAGCGGCAAATTATAGCGAATTTTACCGAAGAAAATATCCCCTCGGTATATACTGAAGGAATTACAGTGAAAAAAAAGATTTAAACCAAGGCCAAAAAGTACGATGATGTGTCATTTATACCAATGAAATTACTGGCATAATTAATATCATTAGTAAAATCATTGGTAAATTATTTACTTTTTCTTGGCACTATTCATTATGTTAATTACAAAGGGAATCACCAACGGAATATTATGTCAGTATTTTTCAGAAAGCTCTGGAACTGTTCACTTCTCAATTGCACTGTTAATTACTGTTCTTTACGTGACGAAATCATCGACGGATTGAAAAGTCGTTGGTGTTATTTAGTAGGTTTCTGAAAATTTTTGATTAAATTAAAATTTTAAATTAAATATTACAGATATAATCACTAACGGATTGAAAAGTTATCAGTGATATTTTATGATTTTTGAAATTTTTTTATTAAATTAAAAATTTTAATTAAATATTACATATGAAATCATCGACTGAATGATTAAAAATATTAATATTTAATTATTCATCAGTAAAACCATCGGTAAAATGCCTCAATAAATAGAATCTTTTATTTCACAATAAGTGGGTCTCTTCTTCTTCTATTTCTTTTTTTCCTTTTGTAAAAAATATCAACATACCTTTCTTTATTTCTCTTCTCTTCTCCTCCACGCTCATGTATGTCTTCTTCTCTTTTCTTCTTTTCTCTTGTCAATTTTTTTTAACTAACATACTTTATGAATTTATCATTTTTCTCTTCTCAGCTTCTCTCGCAACTACATTAAGGTAAGATTTTTTTTTTCATTATATTTGCTATTTTATTTTATTTTTAAAATATTTTTGTTCTTAATAATTCTATGAATGTTCTTGTAGGATTTGTTTTTCATATGAGATAAATTTTTAATTGATTTATTTATAGGATTTTGAAAGCAATTACAACTTCATTTTTTTTCATAAGAAATTATATTTAGATTATTTATTTATTTGTTGTTGTTGTTTATTTTTTGTGTTATTTATTTGTTGCAAATTTGTTTGAGTTGATTTTCTTCTCTTTTTTTTCCAAGTAACTCAGTTATGAGTATTATGGAGTGTTGATTTATATTGATTTAATTATTTTATAGTTTTGTTAAATAGATTTTTTAAAAATATTTTTAAATAATCACCGATAAAATCGCATATGGTATTTTTTTTTTTTTTGCTATATGACAAGCTTCCCAAAGGAAATACCAACGGAATGAAGTAGGTAATTGTTTTTGCACGCTTTTCACATTAGTAAATCCATCGGTAATAATATTTTTTATTACCGATAGACAAAAAAATTACCGATGAAAGATTCACCGACTGAGCATTTTCATCTGTGATTCTATCGGTAAATTAATTGTCAATGGAATGATAATACAAAAACCGATGGAAAATTTCATCAGTAAATATAAGAATTCTAGTAGTGAATTTACCTGAAGATGATGGTCACTAAGACCTCGAGACAAGTGGTCATGGGACATGGAAAAAATTAATCACTTGAACTTGGAGATATATATAAAAGAGATCAATAAAGTCTTCTTTATAGGAATTTCATGGGTACCCTTTGTTTTTAGAGACATAAAGATGAACTAAACACACACATATACTTTCAAAAGATGATAGAGATATAATTTCTGAGATTTATCTTATCTGGAGTAGTACATAATGAGGATTATTTCTTGTTTATTCATATTGTACCTCCTTTTTCATAAATTATTGAAGGTACTCATTGGATATCAATCTTCAACGAGAGCATCCAAAAGAAGCACTGTGTGTGGAAGTGTGAGTGACCTTGACTAGTCATGCTAGTTTCTTCCACTCTAATGTGATTTTTCATCACATGTTTTATCAGGTAGTGAGCATAACCTTTTCTATAAGGAATATTCGTAGACCCTATTGATCAGGGATTTAGTGGTGATAAGTTTAAGCTAATCCTCCACATTTAACATTTCCATATCGAATCTCTAGAGATACACCCTTGTATTTTTGTCATCTTATTATGTCTTAGCAAAGAGCTTTACAGTGCTTCTTTTGGTAGGAATAATAGTGCTGAAACGAGAGATGAGTTTCATGCAAAGATCGTTGAAAATTCAATAAGATGAAAATAATATTTTTTTTGTGTGTATATATTAGATATATGTTATCTATCTCGTTGAAAATGTTCTTTGTCTTGTGTTGTTCAAATAAATCCTCTCCCTATCTCTCTCAAAACTTGAATATATATATATATATATATATATATATATATATATATATATATATATATCTTAGAAAGTATTTGGAAAATATCTAGAAATTTTTGGAGAAATATAGGTAAAAGATATTATTCATAAATAGTGTCATGCATATTACTATTCATGAATAATAAACCAAGATGAGCTAAAAATAACTTGGTTAAACAGAAGCTTGAGCTTAGTTGGGCCTCAGCCTAACCAAGCTTCCTAGCTTGGTTCAGCCTGACCAAGAGAAGAGAGAAAGAAAAGAGAGGTACATAGGAGGATAGCTCGATTGGCAAGGGCACAACCAAGACGAAAAAAGCTCGGTTAAGTCGTAGCACAACCAAGCTTTAGGTGAAGCTCGGTTGGGCGGCCCAACCGAGCTTCAACATCTTTTTTTTTTTTATCAACACTATATTTCATTTAAGTTTCATCTTCATTTTGTTTTTATTTTACTTTAAACTTACAATATAAAAAAGAAGGCAATTAAATGAAAAACAATTAAGGAAGAACCCTGCACTATGCCATTTAGCCTAGTAAGAAAGACTAATAAGAAGGGCATTCAAGAAGAGAATAACTCATTCGACCTCTTATGTGATGCATCAAACAAGCCAAATCACTATGCAACACCCTGCATTATGCCATTTTAGCCTTTTTAACATTGTTTTTTTTTTTTGTTTTTCAATCAAATTTTTTTGATCAATTCTTCTTGATTTGACTTAAAACCCTTAATTAAAAATAATAACGTTTGGAACAAGGATGGATTAAAATAGAAACTATTGTAAATCCAGTTTATACTAGCCTCGGTGCTTGCGCTTTGCTGTGAGGCTAGACTTTTATTTTGTAAGAAATGATGTTTAGGTGTTAAAATGGAGTGAAAAAACAACATAGAAAATTGATGATGACAAGTATGTAACCACGCTAATTAGGGTTGAGTCAACACGGGATATCTCACCAAACACTCTACTTAAATCATGTGTCTGGAATAACCCGATAAAAAAAGGAGAATTATAAAGCCCTTAAAAAAAAATTTGTGCTAACTTTTCAAATTCATGACCCGAGTCATTAGACCCAAAACACCTAATATGTTAAAAATCATGAAGTCGAATTCCCAATCAATTAAATAATTGATGGATAAAATTGAAAAAAAAAAGTTTCAATTATATAAAAGAATTTTCAAAACGAGCATTTAAAAGAATTCTCAATCAATTAAATATTGATGAATAAAATTTTAAAAAAAGTTTCAATTATATAAAAGAATTTTAAAAAAAAGAGCAATTAAAAAAATAAAGATCAAAATTAAAATACAAAATTAATTTTATATTGAACTAAAGGGTGAAATTGAAAAAAAAATAATTTAGTAAAAGGACAATCAAATTAAAAAGAATGAGAATCAAAATTGACATAAAAATAAAAACAATATTGTAATTAAAGGGTGAAATTGAAAAGAATAATAACTTCTTCAAAAGAGCCAAGAAAAAAAATAGAAATCAAAACAATGAGGACCAAATTGAAAAACATAATACCATCAATTTGAAATGAATGGTGAAATTGAAAATTTTGAAAAAACTTTTACGAAAGGATCAAGAAAAAAAACAGAAATCTAAAGAATGAGAATCACATCGGAGATTATAATATTTGGTAAAATAAAATTGAACGATAAAATTAAAAATAAATAAAACTTATACAAAAAGACCAAGACCAAAAATTAGACATTAAAAGAATAAGGACTGAAGTTGAAATACCAAAAACCAAAAGGGTCAAGCTGTAATTTTTTAGGGACATGAGAGAAGAAGGAGAAAACAAAAAAAGCCCACCGATGCCAAACCAGACCATCATTGGTGACACCCTCTGCATCAATAGGAAAAGGAAACAATGACATTTCCAACGATATGGCGAAAGAGTATATTTTTTAGATGTTGGGAGGCATCGCAGGCACCACCCGATGGGCACGAGAGTATCCCACTCGCCTTCGGGTGCACCACACACGCACACTCTTTTTTTTTTATATTTAGTCAAATATGAAATTGCCCCTAAGCTGACTTTGTAATTACAAAAAAAAAATCATTGTGAAAAGCCAAAAATACCCATGGTTTCAATTTTTAATTTTTATTTTATTTTAAGGGTATTTTCATTGTTTCACTGTGTATTTTAATTGTTTATTATTTTTATATTTGTACAAATACCAAATTGTCTCTCATCTCAAATTATAATAACAAAAAAATCACTGCAAAAATACACCTTAACATTAGGTTCAATTGTTTTGCTTTAAAGGGTATTTGGATTGTTTTACTATGCAATCAAGATGAAAACAAATCCTTATTTATCCCTGTTTATTTGATAATGACGAATGGGCTACATGAAAAGACTTCAATTCCCTTTTATGCCCATGTTAAGGTTTTTGGATAGAGAGACAAAAACATCATTACATTGTTCCAATGGACATCGTCAATAGGTCTGGAGCTACAGTAATTTCCCAAGGCCAATTAACTCCTTTTAATATATTTAGTTCCAATTTATCTCATTGATGCATTACATTAATTCTTGAGCTTTTAATTAATTTTTTTAGAACCAAGATTAAAATAACTATTAATTTATATTATCATCATGCGTCAACGAGTAGGTGATGTTCATGCCTTTTAAGAGGTGCATGTGACACCACCTAGTGGTCAAACCTCACCTTTTGTTGTCTCTTTAAATGCGTCATCGTGTCCTTTTTCACATGGTGTGATGCATGCGTGTGACGATGTATGATAGTCGGATCGTCACCGAAGATTGTTTTTTTCCTTCTTTTCTCTCTCCTGCCAAGTAAAGTGCACGATTGTCTTTTTTTTTTCAATTTCAGTTCTCATTCTTTTAACTTTTTATTTCGTTTATATTCCAATTATAGAACTTTTGTTTTTTTTTATTTAGTCCTTCAATTATAATTTCTCATACGTGGAGAATGTAATATTTGGTCTTTATTTTATTGATTTATAAATTTTTTTCCTTGACCTTTTATTAAAGATTTTTTGGCTTTCAATTTCATCATTCAATCAATGTTTTTATTGTCTTATTTTTTTTAATTTTACTCTCATTCTTTTGATTTATTTTTCCTTTTGTTAAAGCTATTTCTCAATTCAATTTAACTCTTTTATAAAAAATTTTGTTTGCCATCTGATTAATTGTTTTTTTAATTTTCACCCTCATTTATTTTAGATCTTTTTGTGTGATTGATTTTTTTCTCTGGTTTCTTCTTTTGACGTTTGATTTGTTAGGGATTTGACTTCATGTGATCTTATCGTTCTGCATTAGTGTTTTTTTAATATTATTTTTTTATTTTTTTCAATTTCTTTTCTCTAGTTTATCTCGGTCTCATGACTTAAATCACGAGTTTTGCATGTCTTTTTATAAAATAAGTTTTTTTTAATTGTTTTGTGTGTGTTTGATTTTTCAAGATATTATTCTAACTCATCTTTTTTATATATACAAGTGAATTTTATTTTTCAAAATAAAAAAAAATATTCTTTTTTAAATAGTGTTTTTTAGAATATGGGTTCATTCAGTCAGTTTTATTTGTGTCTATCTTTTATTGATTTAAATAAACAAGTTCTATAAACATAGTCGAGTGAATGTCTCATTTTATGCTATTGAATATCTTGATCTACATCCATCTC
>Ga0325404_1008805_pt1 | contig 10343 bp, 9 predicted proteins | sample PopdelMetagenome_18_FD_205664 | JGI IMG/M metagenome (GOLD analysis project Ga0325404, IMG submission 205664) | Populus deltoides microbial communities from Bellville, Georgia, United States - Xylem-Control-R1 | ecosystem: Host-associated > Plants > Phyllosphere > Stem > Wood/Secondary xylem...
TTTATCAAGCATCTTCAAGGATGTGAAAAAAGTGACAGGATGAGAGGTATCCATGACCTCAAAAAATACCTCCATCGTTTTGGATACTTAGACCATCGGCATGTTGTTAACAGTACTAAACATGAAGGTGATCATTAATTTTGATGAACACATTGAGACTGCCATCAAAATCTACCAGCTCAATTTCAACTTAAAGCCTACCGGAGTCTTAGACCCTAAAACAGTAGTGCGGATGACGATACGCCACGATGCGGGGTGCCGGATATCATAGACGGTAAAACCAGAATGAATGCTGCAGGTAGAAACAATATTATTGAGTACGCATTCTTTAATGGAACACCCAGATGGCCATTATCCAAGAAAGTACTTAACTGAGGACTTCAACATGGTACCCGAAGAGATGTAATCGACCCTCTTGTAGAATTTGCTTTCCTGTCATGGAGTGGTGCAGCACCTTTTGCGTATAATTAATTCGTCGATGAAAACCTTACTGTTGCGGGCATCAAAGTTGGTTTTGCAAGTGAGGATCAGGGAAATAAAGATTTGAATGGGCCTGGAGGTACACTGGCTTATGCAAATCCACTACCAAAAGGAAATATGTTTTATGATTCTGAAGAAAAATGGTCAGATGGTCCAGTCAAGGGAGCCTATGACATGGGATCAGTAATTGGATTGCATGAACTGGGACATGTTCTGGGGCTTGCCCATACCTCCGTTGAGAATGCTGCCATGTTCCCAACTATCAAAAGCGGAGTAACCAAAGGTTTGGCAGATGATGATATTCAAGGAAATGAAAACTTTATATGCCAGTTGAAGAGCATTGGGATATTTTTCTACTGCATGGATATAGCTAGACTAGCTACGAATCTATTGGGGAAAAAAAAACAGCAGAGAGGAAACAAATTAAATAAACATATCCCAGAATAATTATATCATCCAAAGCATAATCACATTAAATAATAAAAAGTTCATATTTTTTATTCACTGTCCGAAGAATTGACGAAGAATTTTGTTTGATGGTCTCCTCTTCTCTTTCCTTTTCTACATTCTTTTCTTTCGACATTTTTTTTTTTTTTTTGAAGAGACACAATTAAACTTTTATTTTTTTCCTTATTAATTAATATTAATATGGATTGGGTGTACACATCATGGGTAACCCAAATCTATCTTCTTTTTTCTATATAATCAAGAGAATCATTAGCACATCTTTCTTTCCCTTTTAAATTTTTCATTCCATTATGAAGAACGATATTCAGATCTGATGGTTTTTGTTTCAGTAAGAACTTTTGTCAGCATGTCATCGGTGAGTTTATGGTCGGACTGCTATAGCACTGAAGCATATGACTGACATCCCATCCCAAAATGCAAGTGCAGAGTCAACCAATAAACTAGACAACAGACAAAAGGATGCAATGCCACCAAATCAATTTCATAACCCCAGCCATGCAAAACATAAATCACCGCAAGAGACAAGCAGCAGTGGCGGTGCCGGTGGATAGCCAGTAGCTATAATTAATAATGCATGCCAAATCACGAGCGTGACCAGAAAAGTCCTCGAGGTAATTCCACTCGAGATATAAACAGAAGTCACGGTGAACGCAATGGCGAAACTATATTCCATTTTGAATAAATCGGCATTAAGAAGCTGCTCTGATACATCCTTTGGCTAGCTGTAAATATGATGACCTCAAAAATACAGGAAACTCTCTCCAAAAAGCTAAAGCAAGGATCTCTGCAATCAACGCCTTCATAACCATCTACTGATGCTATATAGGCTGCTCAATGGCAAGCCATGTGTGTTTAAACTGAGAGTCCTTGTGTTGTTTGCTGAGATAAAGCCAGGTTATGGCTAAAAATGCCATTAATCAATTCGCATAGTTTCCTTCCCCTCTTTCTCGTATCTCCATCACCACTACTGCTCTATTTTTAGCTTCACTAGACAATCTGTCTGTACAGCTTTGAACAAGCTAGCTTTCCATCTGTATCCTTGCATTGACTAACCCTTGAAGTTACCATTCAACCCATCACACCTCTCTGACTACGTCAAGGCCCGTCTAATTGAATACACAATCAAGGTGCTCGACGAATTGACTCTAAGAGATTTTTTTGGCATCGGTTGGAACTGGCCATTTTAAGTCAAGCCTAAAAACGAGATTGTGTTTTAAGGAATCACAGAAATAATAGGAACATGCATGCATGTCACAAGCTAGGCTGCTTCTTTCAAACTATATGCATGTATTTTAAGAAGCGAAATTCAGAAACTAACGAAGCTGGCAATGCCATGTCTCTGTCTGCTTAACGAAAAACACAGCGAGATTGAAACTGACCTGCTGTTCAATGCGGTAAATCCCCTACGTCAAAAGAGAAACAAGAAGATGATGAATGAAGCACCAGAAGAAAAAAAAAATTTGGACCATTTCTCGATTTGTGCGTGTCATCCTTGCGCAGGGGCCATGCTAATCTTCTCTGTATCGTTCCAATTTTATCAGATGTCTCCGAAGAGACGAGAGCTAGTTCGCTTGCGTTTCATTTATACAATAACTTTTCTTTGCAACTATGCGATGTGGGTTTAGTTCCATTCCAACTATTAACGTCACGCGTTTAGTTTTGCACGTCATCAGTCTTATACACAGATGGGCTTTGTAAGTGCGAGTCATAATAACAGCCTGACTCCTGGAGCCCAAATTTAATCAACTGAAGTCGGTATTTCAGTACTTGGGGCCATGAAGTCAGTAGTGAAGTCTAATAAATATTCTTAAGTCGCAAGTCTCTCTTCTGTCGCCCACGTTCTCTTCTTTGCCCTTTCTTTTTCTTTCACATGCACAGCCTCTTTGAAACTATACTGTAATGAATAATAATCAAAACCAAGTTCCTGTTCCTTGTTTGTGGTTTTTTATCTCCAAATTTTGTTATCTTATCTTCCAATGATCCCTCTCTCATCTCTCACTCCCACCTCACAAGTTTTTTTTAAAAAAAATTGTTCATCGGGCTTGTGACTAGAAAAAGACTGCCTACCATGTTTTTCTTTTTCGAATACAACTTCAAAAGAAAAAAAAAATGTGTCAAAAAAGGTGAACTAGGTGGAGTGTTGTGTTGACAATGATTCAGTACCCGTCATGGATGGGATGATTAAGATGTCAAGTGCTATTACAACTCAAAAGCATTATTGCATCATCTGTACCGTAATGAAATTTAATGATAATCCATTAGCATCCAGAGCCGTCGAATTACTTTTCATTAAAAATACTTTTTAAAATGTTTTTTATTTATAAATATATTAAAATAATATTTTTTAATTTTTAAAAATTATTTTAATATCAGCACATTAAAAAAATAATCTAGTAACACAAAAAAATATTTTAAAACATAAAAACATGCTAAAAATCATCAACGAATTGTAAATGGCCACCTAATCATAATATGCGGGAATTAAATTCTGTGTGGCCAAATTTACCAGAAGATAGAAGCTGAAAATGAGCTGACAGGTTAGCAGATAATGATCTTGATCGTGGTTTTCTCTGGAAGACTTGCTTGTTCCAGAACTTAACAAAGGACATAAGCTGTTGTTGTTTCATTTGGCACAGGTTGCTTATGAATCAAGTTCACCAACAAAACAAAAACAGAGAGATAAAAGGGAAAGGTTCGGTTAACTGCTGCTAAATAGAAGTCATGTGTGTCCCTGAACAAGAAACTCCAACTCTATGTCTTAATTATGAGAAATTTTTACCACCTTAAATTTAAATAAGAGTGCAGGAGAGATATAACCCAAAGCTTCAGCGTCACCTACTTCTGCAGTCTTACCTTTTAAGCAAATACACGCACCAAAGTTCCCAGCCATCATTCTCTATCTTTTCCATTCCCTCTCAATACTTGGTTGATTTTCAAGTAAAACTCAAAACAGAATGCTACCAGAGTTTAGCAGTCCAAGAACCTCTCACAGCACTTCCACATTTTAGCAATCCAACTATTCCTGAGTTGCGGCAAGGCAACATCTTAGAGGCCGTCAGATGGGTTCGTTCCAAATTGGAATGCGAAGCTCTGCGTTGCTAGAAACATCATGCGGGTATCTGCTTCAGGAATTGCAGGCAAGACTGACTACCTCTCGGAAATTAATATAGTAATTTATCCACGAATAACAGCGGTGCTTTTTTCTTTGAAGTTATATAAAAGAGTACAGAATTCATTTTTTGTTCAAAAAATACCCATATTTATTTAGCATGCAAGATATTGTTTTTTAAACTCCATGTTCTTTTCCATTTGAAGGCATTTTATCATTATCCCGTTTTCTTAAAAACCTTAATCTAACTCCTAAAGCATTTTCATTTACTATCTTTTATCGTATTTTTTTTATGTCGCATTTATTTAATGTGGAAGTTAATAAAAAAAAATCATTATATTATGTTCCTAATGTCTTGACGTCTTGTTTTATAATAAACATGTCACATTTCCAGTTTAAATAAACAATTATGTGAAACAGATGATCTGGGATGAAGTTGGGAAAGATCAGTTTGAAAGAGAGAAGGTTCTGCATGATTTAGAACAAGAATGTTTAGAGGTTTATCGGAGAAAAGTTGACAGTGCAAACATATCAAGAGCTCGCCTGCATCAAGAGCTGGCAGAATCCGAAGCTGAATTCACCCATCTTCTTTTGTCCCTTGGTGAACGATCACTTCCAGGACGGGTACTTTTCATCCAATTCACTTATTTGAGCATTTAAAATTGCATGTTTATGAGCTAAAAGTACAGTATAATATAGAACACCAGTGCATAGTAAGGATACAAGTTGAGAATTTTAAACCATTCAGTAATTAGCAACACACATTTAGCATAAATTACTCCAGAATGATTGATTACTTGACTCATTGCCACTCTACATGGCGATGAACCGGCCAGGGATATCTACGTTTGTTTATTGAGCAAATTCCATATTGATGATAGCATTGCTGGATGCGCATGATGTTCTCATTGAATTTTATGCGCTGGCTATCTTGTTGTCTCTACAGCCAGAAAAAATGTCAGGAACGCTGAAGGAGCAGCTAGATGCAATCACCCCAGCTCTCCGGGAGATGCGTCTGAGAAAAGAAGAGAGAATGAATCAATTTAGATCCGTGCAAGGCCAAATTCAAAAAATTTCTGCTGAAATTGCAGGTCAATCGGTATACGATGACTCAATAACAAATGTCATTGTGAATGAGAATGATCTTTCATTGAAGAAACTTGAGGAATATCAGATTGAGCTACAAAGACTGTGCGATGAGAAGGTAAAAGTACCAATTTCACAAGTCATTTCATGGAAATTTATACTCTCATGTGGAAAGGGGACTTCACTTATCTTCCTCTTTCACTGAATTGAAGAATGACAGGCTCCAGCTAGTGGACACATACATCGACTCAATTCATGATTTGTCCTCAACATTAGGAATGGAATCCTCCATGATCATAACAAAGGTGCATCCAACTTTGAATGAATTGTGTGGAATATCAAAAAATATAAGTGATAGTATTCTGGCTAAACTCAACAGCACCGTGGAATCTCTCAAAGCAGAAAAACAAACGCAGCTTGAGAAGGTAAATATTACTATCAATGTTGTGGTAACTTCTGGCTCCTACTATGCAAACCTCGGTAACGGAATCTAGCATCTTGTCTACAGAAAACATACACATTTGAAATGGCATCATAGTGTCATGCGGATATAAGTTGGAGATACAACAGATGGCAGTAACCAGAGAAATGAATGATGAAAGTTAACCGATTAGTTTGATTCAATCCTACATATATTAAACAGTTCGAGTGCTCTAAATCACATATAAATAAAACAATACGGGTCATCAAAGTTGTTCCTGCTTCCACCATTTTATTTCCATTGATTTAAGAAACAGTACTAACAATAAAGAACTGGCACTGTATAACGTTTCTGTATTTGGCAGCTTCATCAGCTTGGAAAAGCACTAACAAACTTGTGGAATCTAATGGACACACCCTATAAAGATCGTCACTCATTCTCCAATGTCACAGCCTTATTATCTCTCACATCAGCTGAAGTATCAGATCATGGAAGCCTTACTCTAAATATAATCCAGCAGGTTAGTATATGATTAACGGTGAGAAATTATCAGAAACAACTAAGACATAATAGTTATTTGAATCGTTTCAAGGCTGAAGCTGAAGTCAAGAGACTGGATCAGCTAAAAGCAAGCAAGATGAAAGAGCTTTTCTTCAAGAAACAGAGTGAGTTAGAACAAATATGCAATAAATCACACATGGAGATTCCTTCACAGCCAGGGATGGAAAATATAATTAATCTTATAAATTCAGGTAAGATTGACCGAATTTGTCTTTCATATCAGTTTCCTGATCTAATTCATGTTTAAACTAGTATCAGCCACACTGACTGAAAACTAAAAAAGGGGAGATTGACCATGCCGATCTCCTCATGAGTTTGGATGAGCAGATATCAGCAGCAAAAGAAGAAGCCACTAGCAGGAAGGCTATAATGGAAAAGGTTGAAAGGTGGATGCTAGCACATGATGAAGAGCGTTGGTTAGAAGAATATAGCATGGTTAATATCACCCATTGATCTGCATGATTTGTTGGCTCCTGGCCTTTTTGTTTTTGCATGATGATTCATATTTTCATGCATGTTGTCAGGATGAAAATCGATATTCAGTTCGCAGAGGTGCTCACAAGAATCTGAGACGTGCAGAACGTGCCCGAATAATAGTCAACAAAATCCCAGGTAAGATTAGGAAGTTGGTTGGTTGGTTTGCAAAGAATCCTGAAACAGCAATAGGCATGCTAACATGCCAGATCAAAGCCTCTGCAACCACAAACTAACCAGAAAATGCACCCTGGCCATCACCATTAAGACTAAGATCCCGGAGCCAAAATAGTCATTTTCAATAGGTAAAGAAGTGAAGGTTCGCATTAGTCAATAAAATGAGATACTAACTAGTAATTGAGTCAAGGGGTGGTTGGTGAAGAGACCTATAGTAAAAAAGTGATTGCAGGATGAAAAGCCTGATTCCATCTTCCAGCCATGTAGACAGCTGACCTTGCGTTTTGAAAATCTTATTGCTTTAATACATGCCAGTGATATTTATGTATAGTGTGAAACTGGTTGCGCAGTTCTAGTGGCATTGCTTGTAGCAAAGACTAAGAGTTGGGAAGAGGAGAGAAACAAAATATTCCTGTATGATGGGGTAAGTAATTTATTTGCTTCAGTTGTGACTACATATTGGTAAAATATTAATTTTATCAGCATGTATGAACCTACACATATTGTATTCATCAAATGTAAAAGAAGAATTTCTTGTTGGGCATTGCAGCATTTCTCGATAAATTATGAGTTTCCTTGCAAATCAAATAAACATTTGCACGCATTATTATCTAGGTACCTCTGATGGAAATGCTAGAAGAATATAACATGTCAAGGCAGGAGAGGGAAGAGGAGAAGCAAAGACAAAGGGTTAGTTCATCCAACACTATACAGGCGTAGATTTTGATATTATCTATACGTTAATAATGTTTCCCTTCTATTTTCTGCAATGTTAATCTTTTTGTTAGCATAAAATAAATCCCACGTTCAAGAATGACTTTATTTTCGTTACCTAATGTGTGGTGAGCTGGCCTTTGCATCACAGGAAAAGAAGGTCCCAGGCTATGTAGTTGCTGGGCAAGAAAATGTGGTTGGGTCAAGGCCAGACACCAGCAGTCGACGTCTTTCAAACAGGAGCTTAAATGGAAGCTTGAGCAATGCAACCCCTTTAAACAGAAGGCTTTCACTTTGTCTCCAACAGTTGGGAACCAACAGCATCAATTCTGCAAATCAAGGAATATCTTACATAAAGGAAGGAAGAAAGATGCAAGGACAGAGGATGTTTCCTCGACCTGACCTCACTTCTCATCTTCGAGATGAAGCAGCTTCCGTCGTCTCATCCTTTTCTGGGCCGTTATCTCCCTAAATTCCCATTCAGATATTCAAATCTTCACACGTAACCACAAAAACCCCACATATCACAAGATATTAAACTAAACATAATAGTATTTTTCTTCTTCTGCAGAAAAATAATTTACCTATTTGCGTCAGAAAATACCCTTGTGTATCTCTATCTATGTCCTTCCGTTGCACATTTAAGTTATTGTTTACTGTATCGAATAAATTGATATTTAAAAGTATGTACAGTTATGTTTTGAATTCAAGAAGCTTTGATTCTCCTATTCTACTGGAAGTTTGAAACGTAATAATTTCTTGTGAAATTCTAAAATAAATTAACAAAATCACTTACTTTATAAAACTTGAATATTTGCCGCCTTGGTTACGAAATGATCGATCCCGCGAATGCCAGCCGGGGCTGGTTTATCTGCCAAGGTACGAGCACTAGTTTTGTCACTCGCAGACTTCTCCGGTGATTGAATTGGCAGAGGAAGAGATTCTAAGAGGGTGGTGCCTTTTAACAGCGACTCGAACGTGGTCGAGTTTCAGTCTTTAGCTTCAGCTGTTCTCGATTGCAGTTTCAGCTGATTTCTCGGAGAAACAACTCGGTGGAGCTGGAGACGATGAAAAGAGCATCTGGATTGACCTTGTTGATGTCTTTGTCGAGATTCTCTTGATCCGACCTGCTGGGAATTCGGGTCTGGTTGTTGTTGTTGCTTCTGTGTTGTTCTGAGAAGGTGAATTCTATTGGGAGATGGGAATTGGAAGTGTGTGGATTGTAGGGTTTGAATGTTTGATCGGGGAATTGAAAGAAGTGGGAAGGGGGGGTATTTTATAGAGTTTTGATTGACGGGAATTTGGGGGTTTTCCTAAAGCTCAATGTCCCGTTGGCGGGAAACACTGCACGCGCTTGAACGTGACAGAGACAGATACTCCGTACATACATACATACATACATCTATACATACATATATATATATATATATAAGCAAAAAAAATAAAAAGAGGGCGAAAACTCCGGGACCAAATTTTTTGTCCTTTATCCTTGAAATTTTTATCTCCTTTTATTTTGATCAATGAGCTTTATTTATTTTTAATTACATTCATGTTGACATGATTTTAAATGTCATGATAGTATATGCGGGTTGGATTAAAATTGTTTTGAATGTAAAAAAAACGAACATTTATTTAAGTTAATTTTTTGATATTGTCATGGAATTTGATATAATGTGTCATACTTAAAACTTTTAACTTGCTAGGTTCAAGTTTTCAATTAAATCCTTGAACTAAAATATTAGAAAATTATTGAAAAGCTTTTGAATGAATTTAAATAGATATTAATCGGAAAAAATATCTACCGATTCTTCGGTGATATAGACATGAGTTTTATAAATTGATAGTAAACTTTGATTGTAGGAAATAAATAAAAATAAAATAAATAAATAGTCAATTAAAAAAATAAAAAATAAATATGAATTAAATTCTTTAAATCTTGATGATTTAAGTAAATTAAATAGCATAAGAAACTAGGTTTTTGCATAGAAATATTTTATATTATCCAGTATATAGTTTTTCAATATATTATCCTATCTTGAGTTAGAATTTTAAGTTAATAATTAAAGTTTTGAAAGGTTATACAAAATTGCTAGTGGCTAGGAGAAAATACATAAAATAACATATGGGCTTATTAATGATAAAATAGTAAATAAATTATAATTAAATTGTTACCATTAAATAGCTTTTGTTGGGTATATATTAATTATTAACTATATATGTATCCGTTGTGCGTGTATTGTGAGGATTCGATGCATGAAAGTATTATACAGTGGTTATCAATTAAGAAATGAAAGGATACAGGTAATTGAATAAACAAAACTTGAGGTTTGTCCGATGCATCTGTGTAATAATTTTTAGAATATGTTTTATACAAGATATAGCAAGATAAATTTTGGATAGAGTTTTGTATGGAGGAAATTGTGCTAAGATTTTATTAAATTCATTAAACCATATAATTAGTTTAATTTAAAAATAATATGAAACACGGCATGGATGTTATCCATGGTAATAAACTATATAATAAAAAAAATAGTAGCAGTGTGGATGCAATCAAGTAAAGCACTCGCGTGATAAAACCATGTTGAAAGTAATACATGTATTGATTTGGTTTAATACACTCGCATGAATTAAATTTGCCTTTTCTAACACAAATACTGAAAATTAATAAAATAAAATTTTAGATCAAAATAAAATTTATTGTAAATTTATGATGACGTGTAATAAAATTTATGATGTATTTAAGGCATGGCCAATAATACCCTGACGTGTAATAAAAATTCAAAGTATTTTTTTAATAATGACCAATAATTATATTATTTCTTTTTTAAAAAATCGAGAGTAATTAATAATTTA
>Ga0325404_1008808_pt1 | contig 10341 bp, 10 predicted proteins | sample PopdelMetagenome_18_FD_205664 | JGI IMG/M metagenome (GOLD analysis project Ga0325404, IMG submission 205664) | Populus deltoides microbial communities from Bellville, Georgia, United States - Xylem-Control-R1 | ecosystem: Host-associated > Plants > Phyllosphere > Stem > Wood/Secondary xylem...
ATTTTTAATAAATTTATTATAGTATAAAAAGAATCCTAACTGAGTTAATCATTGATTCTAGGAAAAGGAATCGATTTTAGTGTTTGAAAGCGTTTTTATTGATGTTTTTGCAACAAATAGAGTTTCGTAATTTACGAGTTCCACTCAATATATATATATATATATATATGTTGAAAAAGTACATGTTTCGACCCTTAGCGTAGCGTGTCCCTAGAAAGTAGAAACTAAACAGGATCGAATCATTTCAAAACCATTTCTATTACAATTGCTCGAGTAAATTTTAGAAACCTTCTAAAAAAGGTCCGTTTAGAAAACGACCACAAAAAAAATCTACGCCAAAATTCAAGATCTCGTTGAAATAAACTTTGCAACGACACGTAGTCTTGGGTCCACCGGGACCATATTACAATCACCCTGACCACTACTGTCCGCAAACTGCCGTCCGTACAGGTTTGTGTCACCATAAGCACTGAACAGCCTGCTCCCTGAGCTGCCTTTCTTTCCAATCATGGCCCATAAGTCCTGCGGTACAACCCCTTGTCATTACTTTTCCTTGCAAAGGGTTGTTGACCGTTAAATTAGTGCCACTACCGCCAATAAATTGCCCTCCAGTTTCAAATAATTTATTGTCTCCTAAACATAATATTAAAATAGCATTAGACTATTAGTTAATTATAAAATACCAATCCCTAAACCCTTTGTAATCTCCGCTCTCACCGTACAAAACTCCAAACATGCGACGGGGATTTCGGTCTAAAACAAGACTCGAAAATCTATCATCAAAATTATCGATTCTGTTAGTGTACCTGTCCTGAAGTTTTAACCTTTTACTTTTCAAAACTGAATCTTGTTAAGAAGAAGAAGAAAAAAAAAAAGGCCTCCACTCTTTTTACTCGAATTGAGCCATGGCATTTTCTAGTGATTCGATGCTTCAAAAGATCTTTGCAAAGAGCCCGGCTTTTGATTCAAACAAAAGGGTTTTTGGAAAACCAGTGAGTATTTCTGGTGGGGCAATTTCTTGCAATGAAAGGAATCTGAAGAGTAAAGGCAAGATTGCAGTAAAAGCAGCAGCAGAAGCAGATGTTATGGGTTTGAAGAATCATGAGGTGAACCTGGATCTGGGGTTTGATGTGGTGGCTGAGAGAGAGTTGAGAGAAAAAGGGTTCTTGGGGATGAGGAAGACAAAGCTAGTGTGCACTATAGGGCCTGCTTGTTGCTCTCTGGAGGATTTGGAGAGATTGGCAATGAGAGGGATGAATGTGGCTAGACTTAATATGTGTCATAATACAAGAGAGTGGCACCGGGATGTCATTAGGAAAATCAGGAAGTTGAATGAACTGAAAGGGTTTTCTGTTTCGGTTATGATTGACACTGAAGGTAGTCTGATTCATGTTGTGGATCATGGAGTTCCTTCCTCTCTCAAAGCAGAGGTATCTTACTAGAATCCCATTGTATTGTTGGGCTTAAATTAGTGCTTTAAGATACTTCTCTCTCTCTCTCTCTCTCTATCTCTCTCTCTTTCTATTGGAGTAGTATGAACATTTTTTAGTAGCTGTTAATTTAGGAGAATTACGAGCAGAATGCAGCATAACTGGAACTCAGCATTAAGTTTCCCTTTAATTAGGGGAAAATATGTCTATAGACTATTTCTTAATTTTGGATTCTAATAATAATTTGTTGTGATCGGTGGATTTTTGTTTTCACTGGGCACCAGGAAGGTTCAGTTTGGGTATTTACAGCTCAAAAGTTTGAAGGTTCTCGTCCATTTACTGTGCAAGCCAATTATCAAGCCTTCTCTGAAGGTAATGAATTTATTTTATTGCTCATTGGGTCACTTATCCTTTAGTTTTTAAATCTTAGAAGAAATAATAAAAAAATGCTTTATTTTAATTTATCTTAATAAAATTGAATCATCGGCAGGCATCATGGTGGGTGATGAACTGGTTATTGATGGTGGAATGGCAAGGTTTGAAGTTGTCGAAAAGATGGGGAATGATTTGCATTGCAAGTGCACAGATCCTGGTTTATTCCTACCTCGAGCCAAATTAAGCTTCTGGAGAGATGGGAAGCTTTCCTATCACGGTCTTCCAACTCTATCCCCAAAGGTTTATTTATGATTAATCTCTTCTCTCAACGGTTATCACATTCTATGGTGGTCAATTCATCTTAGTTGGGTTACATTAATTACACTATAATTTTGTTCTTAAGCTGGTTGTAACTGCATCAGATATCACAGCTTTTGCAGTCTGCTATCTGTTTCGCTAGCTTTTCTCAAAATACGATTAAGAAAACCCAGTACTTTTTAGGTTGTTTGAGTCCAAAACACTAAATTAAAATTGTGTCTCCGCAACTTGCATGCTTGGTACCGCAGACATCCTAGCAGCACTTCTGTCAATTTCCTGGGATCTATTTCATAATGTCTTGAAGTTCATGGATTCACTGGTAGGAACATAGAAGGATAGGCTCTCCATGTCATAATCGTTGTTTTCCAACATTGCATACTTTATCTTTGACAGAATTTTGCATGCGAGAAACTTAATTTCTCAAATTCGTTAGATTTCAAACTCAATCGGACTTACATAGATGAGCATGGTAGCTGTTGATAGTGAGAAATCCTTGGTTTTATGCTCTGATAAATTTATCAGTTATACTCATTAAATGATCTACAGGATTGGGCAGATGTTGATTTTGGAATTTCTGAAGGTGTTGATTTTATTGCCATGTCATTTGTAAATGATGCTGATTCTGTCAAGGATCTGAAGAATTATCTCTTTGCCAAAACGTCCAAGTAAGAACACATTCATCAAGTTGAGATATCACGTAATTTACCCACATAAGAATCTCCCTTCCTCTTTCGATTTGTCTCCCATAATATAATGTATTTTACTTGGCTAGTTATTTAGATTCTCTTTTACAGACCAACAAGTAGATGCTGAAACCATACCTGAACAACCTTGTCTTGGCAGATATGTAGCTAATATTATGTTGCCATATTTTTGAAAGAATGTTAATCTATGTCCTACATGTTACTGAGTTAGCTAACCACATAGATATAATTGTTTTTTTTTCCTTCCTGCTAATTAGTATCTTCTGGAAAACAAAGAGAAAAAACTTAAAGATTGATGTCATTTACAGATCAATAAGAGTACTGGCAAAAATTGAGACCTTGGAGTCTCTTCAGAAGCTGGAAGAAATTGTAGAGGCATCTGATGGAATCATGGTGGCTCGTGGTGACCTAGGAGTTGAAGTTCCACTTGAACAGATTCCAACAGTCCAGGAGGACATAACTCGCTTATGTAGGCAGATGAACAAGCCAGTAATTATTGCTTCTCAACTTCTTGAATCCATGGTTGAATATCCAACTCCAACACGTGCTGAGGTATTGATTATATGACAACATCTATTGTAATTGCAATTTAATATTTTGGTTGGGGGACACTATTTTTCTGAAGGGAGAGAAAAAAATAAACATTTTTTTTGGACAGGATGTGTTCTTGAGAGTAAAAAACCAAAAGAATCAAACCTTACACAGGCAGTTTAAAAGCTCCACGTTATATGACAGATTGAAAATTTATATATGATTCTACAAAATCAGATAAAGAAGTGGAAAAGGAACACCTTATTTCACTGCTTTGTCGTGAGAGATCTTTGAAATCCATTCAACTAATTTTGGAATTAAACAGGTGTCACTTTCAAGTATCACATCTAATGGAATGATGGCAGCTGCTTTTTTAGACATGGCATGAATATGGATCAGTGTCCCGTTATTCCTAACGTGGAAGAAATGGATTGAGAGAAACAATAGAGCTATTCAGATTGAGACTTCAATTCATGAGATTATGAAGTCTTGTCTAAGGAGCTGTTTTGTTCTAGAGGGCCCATGCATTTCTTTCTGTAAAGGAAAACAATATATATAGTGTTGTTGAGATTTTGTTCCACTGATTACCTTCTTTTATTTGATAAGGTGGCAGATGTTTCTGAAGCTGTTCGACAGTATGCAGATGCACTGATGTTGTCTGGTGAATCAGCTATTGGGTTACATGGGCAGAAGGCTCTTTCTGTCTTGCAGATGGCCAGCAGTCGAATGGAACTATGGAGTCGCGAGGAAAACCGACAGAGTGCTCTTCATAACTGTCAGCTGGGAGGTTCATTGTCTGATTGCATCGCTGAAGAAATATGCAGTTGTGCTGTTCAAATGGGTATAATTTTCTTTTAACATCCCTATACATTTTCACACTTTTGTTGTGAACTATTAAGTGGATAGGTGGTATGACAGATCTTAATCGTATCTTTTCAACTTTTTTAAACAAAAAATGTCTTCTCAACATTCTCTATAAAATGAGGAAATTTATTGACAAAAACAATAGCTTTCCTTACAATATTGCATATTATTCCAACCTTAGACAATAATGAGCCAAAAGTCAATTGATGATGCTTGTATTGAGCAGGCTTTTGTGTAGTACCTTAACTGGCTCAGTTCATCATCCTGCATTCAGTTAAATTGTAATTTGGAACAATGTCTTGAAGATTTTGAACTGCATATTCTCTGTGCGTAAGATGTTGAAGGGGAAATGATATGGGATTTGTAGTTATAGTTTCATCGATGAACAAATGTGTGATTTTAGTTGTCCTTGACATGCTGCCATCCCTATTGATATCAAATAACCATTGAATCCCATTGGGTTTTAGTAGAAGTCCAGTGAAATATGCTAATAATGTACTTGATATATCATCAATGCATGGTCTTCCCTTCTCTTTTGAACTTATAAGCACACACGTGATATTAACTTTTGGAGTATCACCCAAAATATCCAGGCCTATGACTTGAAATTTATGCCGGTTTTCTTGTTCTGCAGCCAACAACCTTGGTGTAGATGCTATCTTTGTGTACACAAAGCATGGTGAAATGGCATCACTTCTATCTCGCAATAGGCCTTACCCTCCCATATTTGCTTTCACGAGTGACAGTGATGCTCGGATGGCTTTGAATTTGCAGTGGGGAGTTATCCCACTTCTTGTTGACTTGGCAGATGATATGGAAGCCAACATCTCAAAAACAATTGATCTGATGAGAACAAATGGAATGGTAAAAGAGGGAGAGGCTGTCCTGGTGGTCTCAGATTTAACTGCAGCACATGCAACTTCAACGACATTCCAATCAATCCAGGTGAAGACCATTGTTTAGGAGAATTTCTCCCTTCTGAATACTGTTCACTTATGTACGTTAGGTATCAGTGAAAGGTAAAGTAAAAGAGGAAACCTCGAGTAAACCTCGAGTCCGAGGCAGAAGGGTGCACATACCCTTTTTATTTGCGTGGTTTTGTTCTTATTCCATTATATGATGATTGTGAGTGGACTAATCCTCAATGTTTGAAGGAAAGTTTGTGATTAAAACTTGGATTTGGATCCATCTGTTCTTGAAGAGAATGCATAGTACTACAATAGAAAATGCATAATGGTCCATTCAATCAAATGAATTTGGTTTGGTAAATTATGCGTGATTGTTATGTGATCAGATACCAAATTCCAGAGCTTCCATATGGGGGCACACACATGGCTCTGCTATTTAAGAATTTTTGCTATCAGAAATAAGGTTGGCCACATTGCAACATTTGCCTGAATAAAAATGTCAGGGAAACTTGTAACAGAATGAAGGTCATCATTCCTGCCCTTAACAGCGCTGTCTAGTGGGGATTTAGTTTCCTTCTTGGAACATGTTTTTTTTTAACTAATCTAGCTCCTTGCACCAAGTAAAACATGTTTGTACTGGCTTTAAAGCATGGCAATATGGCATTGCTTGCCACACACCTAGAAAGGGCTTCTAGTGACGGGACATGCTTCTTTTAACAAATTCACCCTGTATCACCTAGACCTTGAAATGTTCAAACCTCAAAATGATACAAAGAGTACGAGCAAGGCTTTATTCTGATCTTTTCTGCAAGAAAAAATTGCTGCTCTCAGGACTGAGTTTGAGAATCGAAAACAGACAATACAAAAAGTCCACGAAATGGTGTGACCAATATATGTAATTTCCAACTTAACTCAACTGTCAAAATTTTGAATTTAATTTTAATAATCATGAGTTCCAGTCATTTTAAAATTATTAAAAATTTATATTATTATTAATTTTAGAGTTCATTAGATTAATTAAAATGCCTGTAAATTTATCTGAATAACTATGTTAATAAAAAATAAATATATATATATATATATGTACTGTCCATATCATCGAAACTCTACCCGGAGTCTATTTTTGTGTACATGTGATTATAATGGAGGTCAGAACTGGATGTATTTCATGTTTAGCCCCACCATTCACTGCTAATTTGCAGGCTATCTGCAATAAAGACGATGTTGCCGGGTCGTAATAGGCTATTACACAGTGTTTGCAAGATCCATCTATTCAGGTTGGCTATAGTATTTGGAATTACTTTTTCAATGGGCAGCAACTGAAACTTGCAAGTTTTATTTAGGTTTCAGACTACGGTCCTGCAAGAAACTCCTCGTTGGGATTTCTGACGGTAACCAGCTCCTCCTCAGCGTATCCATGAATCATATTCCCCAATAATTATGCTACAAAACAAAGATTGTGTGTAATCATATGCTTAAGAGACGTGAATTGAGAATTTATGTCTTTCTATCAATTTTAAAGGTGCCGTGAAAGTAACATGACTTCCTCTCTTTCCCTGTCAAGAACCAATTACATAAGCAATTGAGCTTCAATATGATTCAAACTTTGTTTAGATTTAGATAACGCTGATTTCTTGAATGTTTAACGTCTTTCACCTCCTCAAATGAGAATAAAAATAAAACAACCATATGTCAAATGCTACGCCCACCCGCACCCCTGAGTTTATGTTTGCAGGGAAATGCAGGGGTGGCAATAGAAAAGTCATATATATATATATATATATATAAAACAATTCTTGGATGGTAATTTCCTTTTGTATTGAATCTTAGACTATACTTTCTCAACAACCATATAACCACTAGCTTTGACTACTTTCACAAAGCTAAACGGAAAGAGTTCAGTGAATCTTTCCCATCTTTCTTTCTTTCTTTCTTACTTACTTACAATTGACTTGATACGAAGACACAAATCGTTACTATTTTCATAGCTCATGCCTTCTCTTTGTTTTTCAAGTTTCTAAGCAGTTCCTTCATTTTAATACCTTCTATTTTCTAAAATCAAAGGTCACCTTTTTATTATCTTTTTTCCTTTTCTTTTTTTGGGCTTGCTTCATTGATTTCGTGGAGAGTAAATTGTGTGGCAATTCCTATCCCGACAAAAACGGACATGACCCGACTTCGTAGCCACAGAAGCCATCCAACAGTCACATCATTTATGCGTACGTTAGTTCCATATAACCTCTGCTTACTAAAATACGCCCATTTGGCGATTCAGGGCTACAGGCAACCAAAACCCACCTATTGTCTTCACCACTTCCTTCCTTTCTCTAGAAACAAACGCACATCTCCACTCCTTCTAATAATATTTTATTTTCTCTTCTTAAAAAAACGATTTGAAGTGTTCTTCATTACTCAGACTCGTTCACTTCACTTCATGCCAAACACCACCTCAACATGGCTTCTCTACACATACTGAAATCAACTCTCTCCCCCCTCTCCACTTCACCGTCAAAAGACTTCATCGGGAAATCAAATTACAGGAAAACAATTCCCAAGTTGAGAACTATTTATAGCAGCTCAAGAAGATATTCTGAGAGACGGCAAAAGGTTAAGGTTTTTTGTTCGGTCCAAGAAGAAGATAATAATCAAAGAAATGGCAAGTTTTCATATCAAAGTTTCGAACTTTATTGGTTTTTTGTGATCCTATATTAGAAAGATAGTAGCTTTTTGTTAATATTTATGTTATGCGCTTGTGGGTTTGCTTAGTGAAGAGGGTTTTGTGTTTTTTTCCTTATATACAGGGGAAGAGCCAACAGAGTCCTTGTTCATGAAGGAACTGAAGAGGAGGGGTATGACTCCAACTTCATTGCTTGAAGAGACTAATAGAGGCAACTATAGAGTGGAAGATGAAATGAAAATAGGAGAGGAAGATAGGGGTTTCTCCAAAAGAAATCCAGTATCAACTGAACTTGATAATAGTTTGTCTAATCAAAGGGAGAAGTCAATGGCTCTTAATAGTGAAGGACTTGAGGTTAATTTTGTTTCTTTACTCTTTGTTTGCTATTTCTCAAAGTTTGTTTTGTTTATTTGTCGAAGTATTGCTTGAATTTTCTATTAATTAAGCCGTGCCAAAACTTGAGCTCTAATCATGGGAGAATCTTTTGTTGTGTATACTTTCTTACGTATATCTAAAGGTAATTTCTACTGGCACTAATCCTAAATGAATCATTATTATCTCATTCATGTTGAAGCTCCTGGTGCTGTTTGTAATCTAAAGTAGATCTAATGAGGTTATTTTTTAATGGTCTTCCTAAATGGCTATCGACACTTGGCTGTTACATTTGTTTTTTTCCACCAATTCAGATGTGATTGTTCATTTAGTCCTTGTTTTAATTGGAGATAGATTTTTTTTTTCTTTTGCAAATCTAAGTGCAGGTATGCTATGACGGGCTTACATTTTTTTCTCTGTTTCAGGGGTTAATTCCTAGGGCTAAGCTTTTGCTTACTCTTGGAGGAACTTTCTTCCTGGGATTTTGGCCATTGATTCTCATAACTGTCGCATTTTTTTCCAGTCTCTACTTTGTAAGTTATTTTCCTGTTACACTCATGTCTATTTAACATGTTACTATGGATCGTTGCCAGTTTTGTTTGGTGTTTCTTTGTCCAAACCTTGTGCTGCGTTAGGTCAAGGTTTTTTATTTTCTAATTGCTATCGTTAGTTCTACTCTGACATCTTATTCAGCTATTTGAAATATGTTTTTTGTTGGAAGGTGATCAATGATGTGGTGTATTGAAATTTGAGATCTGAAAGTGGCTACTGTCATATATAGTGTGTTTCTGTTGGGGCTCTGTGTAAGTGTTCAAGTTACCATGATTATAAATTGGAATGGTTTGGCCATGAGATCAGACTTAGTTCATATACACAAACGAGAAAGGTAGGATAACAAAAAGCATTTCTTGAAATATTGATCATGATAGTTTGTTGATGAGGATCCATCAAACAAGGGGCATTAGATCAAATTTTAAACAATCTTGTAGTTTGTTCTACCGCCAAGAATAGGATTGGCAAGCTTAAGGAGATCTTTGGTTAACTATGAGGCATCTTATACCACGGTAATTTGACCTTATTTTTTGAGTTGGTTGCATGCTAGCTAAGCCCTCTGCTTCCTTCAATTTTGGAACATTCCACTTCTAGGTGGAAAAAAACAGAAATTGTGGAGAAGGCATTGTCTTTGAGTGGATGTTTTCTCTCTATTGAGTTGTGAGTCTACTTGTTACTTATGATGTCACATACTTAAACTCTTTGTTTCGTGTCTGCGTATGCTTTTAGTGAATCTGCTGTTGGTTGTCAATGCTCTAGGGAGAGTCAAATAGTCTTTGTCATCATATTGGTTGCGCATAACTTATTTGTCCCATGGAAACTAGCTACTGATGATTCAAAAAAAAAAGAAAAGGAAAAAAGAAACTAGTTACTGACATGTTTCCTCTTTTCTTTGGGCAGTACTTTGGGCCAAGCTTCGTCCACGACGGAAGCAATGCATCATTCTCACCACCACAATATATTGATCCATATGAACTGCTGGAAGACGAAAGAATATCTCAAATAGCTCCTAGTTTAAAATGAAGCACAAAACAATTCTACGTAAACCAGCATCTTTAAACTTCAATTATAGATTGGATATCTCTGTAGCATATTTTGTCTGGCCTAGTTGATTCTTTTTCTTTGTAAATACTATCATACCAATCATCATGTACTCTCTCAGCAGTTCTATGTTCAGCATCTTTCCCAATATTTTCAATTTCCAGTTCTTGCTGGAACGCCAAGAAAGGTGTTTGTGGTCTCATTGTTTATGTGCTATTTTAGAATCCATTTCCTTGTGCATGCAGCATGCAATTCCTCCAGAGAGCAATCAATCCAAGTGCCGCAGAGCTTCAATTATTCTAATTCTTGCCGAGTTAAAATTTATCGATAACACGTCTCCTTTTTATGAATCTTCCAGAGTACACGGAAATTCTTTAGTCGAAAAGGTTTTTTTTTCCCCCCGAGTTATCATAATCTAATTTTTAATTTTATTTTTTATATATAAAAAAAAATGAAAGGATGAATGAAATGGAATGAACCAAGAAAAATTGAGATTCAGGTTAAGATAATACAAATATTTTGGTCTGAATTCTGGCTAACTAGGTCTAGAGATTTAATTAAACTTTAAT
>Ga0325404_1008809_pt1 | contig 10338 bp, 9 predicted proteins | sample PopdelMetagenome_18_FD_205664 | JGI IMG/M metagenome (GOLD analysis project Ga0325404, IMG submission 205664) | Populus deltoides microbial communities from Bellville, Georgia, United States - Xylem-Control-R1 | ecosystem: Host-associated > Plants > Phyllosphere > Stem > Wood/Secondary xylem...
GCGACAGGTTCACCGGAGCAACAAACTATCTTGAAAAATAGTTGCAGTAGGACAGCGTTTTCTTACAAGCAAATACATCCATATACAGGGAAGACATCCTAAGCATACCTTTCCCATGCAGATCTTTGATATCATCTTTAAATACTATTTACAGCTTCTTGTTCCCATTAAATCAAAGAATTCTCAAATGACAACCATCTACAGGCATCTACGACTGCAATTAACCATAAGCTTTACACGCATTTCTCTGTACAGTGTGCATGTATTTATTTATTCTCTTCTTACGGCATGCACAAATATATCACAGGTTATCGGTCAGATTTACATACCATGGCCTGTGAATGCCAGTGGATACGGTGGCTGCCACCACTAATACTTCAGCAGCTGCCACCACTCTTTTAGTCAGCATGACAGCTCCAATCTGCCTGAGTGCCATTTCTACTAATTTTCTTCCCCAGGGTCCACTGCCCCCAAGCACAATTCCTCTTAGAGCCAAATAGACAGCACGGGAAACTTTTTCAAAAATCAGATCCCCAGCCTGCAAGCTCTTTGCTAACATCCTAGCCATGACTATCTTTCTTGGCTTAAGCTTCTCCTCATCAACTACCTTGTCATCGCCTTGCAACAACCCACTAACTACTTCAACTATTTCTTCAATACCAGCGTCATCAACACGGTCCAGGACTTCCGACAGTTTATTGCTGCACTCTAACAGAATGCTTTCCATGTCTGCACTGCTGGTTACTGCTTGCTCCATCAGGAGCGTTTGCCGGCAAACCAGAATGCTGCAAATTGTGGAGTTTCAGATCAATTAGCAACCCACTTGCATCAAATAAAGATGCAAAGATGTCAATCACCCCCAAACAATGGAAATATGAAAATAATAATGAAGAGAAAGCATCTTTCAAACCAGTCCATCTAGTCTCCAAAGAGCATTGAGTTATTAGAAAATTAAGAAGTGGCATTCCAAAGGTGGATACTTGCCTGGTAGAAATTACAATGATTTTCTGAATTTGAGCCTGCACAGCCCTCAACCGTAACAGGTTTAGCATAAAAGTTTCAGGCAGAGCTTCTTTTGTTAGACCAGAAACTCCACTCACTAACTTCAACAATCCTAGCCTCACCAACAAATCAACTCTTTCACCAGTGCATTCCGGTTCTGGTTGTTGGTTATCTGATTGAAACAGGAAACCAAATGAGGACATTGGGAAAAATGTAATTACTATAGAAGATAACTGAAGCTTTTCTTTTTCAAGCAACTAAACAAGCATACATCATGACAAAAAAAATTCCTGTCAACCTTGTAAAGAGCTTGATGTTGTGTAAAGTTTTACAGTTTTTAAGAAGTAGCTCCCATACCTGTCTCAGAAGCAACAGAAGAAGAAGCAATTACACTTTCATTTGTTTTGACCAGAAAGCTTCCACCAGTTCTAAGGGAGGTGAGAGGTACAAAAACCCGTGATGAACTGTCATGGCTCTTCAAAGCCAAGAGAGAATTCTTGTGTTCTTCCCACTCTTGATCTTCACTACTCTTTACAGATGAAAGCCACTGCATTGTCAGTGGTAGAGAGTTACAGGCATCCGAATCAGACCCATAATGGTTGGCAAAAGCTTTTCTAAGATAATCCAATGCAGCAGGACCTGTTAACAAAGGCTCCATCATTCTTATGCGTGCTTTACTAATCTCTTGCTTAAGAGCCTGTCGAATAGGTAGATCATTCAGATAACTCTCGAAAGCTTAATAAGTTCAGCAAGAAAAGAAAATGATGGCCAAACAAGCACCAAGCAGCGAACAGGAAAAAAACGATATAATGAATGTCAAGCAGTTGATTTTTAGCCTTTGAGCTAGTAGTGTACTTAACAAACATAAGCTATAACTTGCATTTGATGAAATGGGATAGAAAAGCTTATTAATCAACTAAATGAACAGTTTCTGCAGGGAAGTTCTTAAGAAATCACACAGTACAGAAACAGGCAGTGGAGAGGTGCTCATATTCTTTTATATGGACATTCCCTCAGAAGCTCGCTCGCTCGCTCTTGGAGCTGTGAGGGAAGGGAATGAGGATGGCATAAGCTCTTTGATGTTGATGCAAGTGCGCAAGTGAAGAAGAATGCTTTAGATTCCAAGTAAGGGCATTCTCTCCATTATCGAGCTAGGCTAGGTAGTCAAAACCTCAGTAAAGATAGCACCTACGCAAGGCACAAAGCCTCTCTAAAACCCTAGATCGAATCCGGTCTTACAGCAGATTTTATCCACAAGATACATGCTAAATAGGAAAATTTTCATTGTCTGAAATGACCAGAATTATGTTCCGCAAAGTTGAATCAGAATAGACATACGTGAGCCAAGAGCAAGACAAAAGAGAAGGCATGAATATGCACACCTGTATCTGCTGCAGCACAAAGCGCAGACCTTTGATCATTGTGGCAATATGTGAATACTTCGATTCATCTTCGGTTTGACAAGTCCGAGCCAACTCTTTTAACATTTTCTGATGCAGGGCCTTCATTTCATCCTCATGGGCTGGAGAGGAGAGTTTCTGCAAAGTAACTAATGCGAACTCTAGAATCTTCCCACAGTAACCAACGTCCAGGTTACCCGACCTTAGAACCTAATAATAAGTGAAGGAAACTTAGTATAACAACAGAAACAAGATCCTATATTAGTAGTAGTTGAAAAAGATACCCACCTGAGCAAGAAGATCTGGATCGATACTTTCAACAATCTCTTGTTTCCAGCTCTCAGGAGCCAGCTCCTGAATTTCATCCCTCACCTCCCCCACAAGCTGAACTACCCACTCATACTTGGGCTCATCCTGTTTCATGGATTCCAGAACACTATCCCAGAAAGCTGCCTCCATTGTCTCTCTCACCTTTTCCTGAAAGTAATGAGGTAAGAAGGGAAAATTAGTTTCTAAACTCTATCTCAACTCATAACCAGCTTGGTGGAAAACTAAGAGACAGTAGTTTAGTTTTATTATCAACAGCCTATGGGTAGCATTTTCAGTGAAATCTGGACAGGGTACGAAAAACATCAAAAAAAAATTTTAACAAACTTTCATAAAGCAGTATATTCCATAAAGCAACCATTATTCCCTCGGCAAGGCATGCAACTGGAAACAAAATAATTAAATAAAAAATAAGTAATGAAATCAATGGAGATATATTTGTGGTAATTTCATTATCTTCAAATAGATTGATTATTGGTTAATGATCATAGTTGTGTTAATGCACTAACCTTGAGGCTGTTTTCATCTTTGTCAGCAAGATTGAACCTATCCATAAAACCATGGCGTTGCTCATGGAGAAATTCATTTATGATCAATTCGTTCTCTGTTATTGATTTCCCAACAGCAGAACCTGACTGGCCATCTAAGTGGCTGCTGCTGGTTGCAGAGGGAGCAGGTTCTTTTGCTGAGGAGGTATCTTCTCTGAATAAGGAGCGAACTACACGGCTTGGCCTCTCAATACCATCACTCACATTATTTCTATTAGCCGAGCCAGTAGCAGAAGGAGAAGATGGGGGCATGCTAGGAGATAGAAAGTGTATGATTGGAGACCCTACTGGACTTCCATTTTCCTTAGCTTGAAAGTACCTAGATCGTGTTTCAGATAGTGCAATTTCCATACGCTCAATACCAGCATCTCCACTCAGGTGCTGAACCTTTTCCCTTAATAGTTTTTGATCTTCTGTAACCTGTATCGAAACAATTAAAAGATAATTATCCAATGAAAATACCAATACAAATTGGGCAGAATGCCTTATCAAAAGGCTTCACAAAAATGAATCGAAATTCAGATAATCGTTCCTTCAATTATGCAACACCCCTTTTCAATACCAAATCCAAAGGCAGTTATGGCTTGTTTCAAGACTTGAAAACACAGTGATTAATCAAAAGTATGACAAGACTGCAAAACTCCAAAAACTGAACTTTATTTTACTTCGAAAAGTTCAAATCATTTTTAATGTGCTTGAGTTCACAAGATTTGTTCATGTCATATGTATCAGATTATATTTCCATGGATGATGGTAAGACCTGTTTCTGAATGGCTTTCATATCATGAGTAAGAGCATCACTACTCCCTTCTGGGGTGAGCTTGCATTTTTGGATCATAGAGAGTTCAAGCTGGCACGCAGCTCTCACCAAGTCCTCCTCCAATGACTGAGCATCCTTAACCTTCCACACCACAAAGCAATTCAAGTAGGAGCACCATTCTTTATCAAAAGCTGCAAGTTGAGACCTGAACGTACAACGTTTTGGTGACATGGACTCAGAATCCTCATCAGAACTGTGCACGGGCCCATCCAGTATAATCCTTATCAACAACTCAAACTCTCGAATGAAATCTTCAGCAGACTTGGCCAGAGCAATCTCACGCTGCCCTTGACCACTGAAAACAGCATCTGGATGTCCTAAAATCATGTAGGCACAAAGAACAATTCTCACTGGATACCTTGACAATGTAGCAGCACTTCTGGCAGACTCCCTGGTGGTACCTACTCGTTTTGCCTCTCTGCTCCTCATAGAGGACCTAGGAGTAGTCCTCCTTTTCTTAGGGGTGGCAACTCTTTTGAGAAGGTGATCAATGTTTTCCAAGCTGGAGGGATGATCCATAGTAGCAACAGCCATGGAGACTCTAAAGCGGCTCTCCACACGATCAAGTAGAGCCTTCACAGTCTGAAGAGTACCTGTTGATTCAATCAGACGAGCAAGATGTTCAAATGGCATCGACTTCACACAGTTTTCATTGATTTTCAGGGCATCATAGTCTTTTGCCAGGTCTATGGTAGTCCTCCTTGACCTCAGGAACTGCCTCCAGCACCTAAAAAAATGTAAGCAAGTATACATTGCTCAGGTAAAATTTATACTGAAGAGCAAGCCAGATGTTTTTACACAGGGCTAATGACTTGACAGATTAACCAATTTTTTTAAAAAAAAATAGCAAATGCAGATTATACCTTGCTAATTTTCTAGAAAGGAGATCAGCCTGCTTGTGCATCTTATTCCAGTTCACTCGAACAGAGCTATGCTGCCGTCCTCTCTGCCTCAAATATTCTGCTCTTTGTCTCTTTGCCTTAGTTATCATAAAATTCAATGAGAAAACAAAGACAAGAACAGCAACACAAAGGTTACCAATTTACAATTGAATATGAGGAAGATGCTATTAATTATTAATTTCTGGGTTCAGACAATATCTGTACCCTTTGCAGTCGATCTTCCAGCTTGTCCCTCATTCTCCTCCTCTCAATCTCACGTTGGTGAGAGACAGACCTGGCTACTCGCTGAACTTGCAACACCCTAGCACATGCCCTCCTCTTTTCAGCTTCCAGCAATCCCATACGCTTCTTTTCGGCGGCTGCACGTTTTTGGTTAATTGCAGCACGTACACGCTCCTTGTACTTACTTTCCCGAGCCATTCTTCGTGACAATGATTGGGATGTTCTCTCCTTAAGTGTTGCCCTTCTTTGTCTGTATGCCTTGAGCATGAGCATTCTATTTGCTTCAGCCTGCTGAACCCGTAACTCCACTTTTGTTCCAAGCCTCTCCCTTTCTCTCTCAAAACGCATCTCCACCCCAGTTTTAGCCGCCTGCCGCAACTCATCCAACCTAGCCAGGCGCATCTGAGCTTTTTCCAGGATGCTTAACCTGTAATATCAGAAAAAATTGTGAGATACAGTCGAGAAAAAAGAATAATCATTTTTAATAAGTGACGAGCAATACGGATAGGTAAAAAACCTGTAAGAAAAATGTGGTGTATAACCCATGTTAAAACCTAAAGGGGATTAGGACGGAGAAATTCACAAGATATTTAATAAGTGGAAAAGAAAAACAAATAAAAAATCATAGCTAAAAAAGCAGCATCATGATCCATCATTGAAGTATATGAGGAATCAACACAATCAGGGTAAAGCTTGGACAGCAATGATAAAAGCATGGTGATGCTTAAAGGTCACATGGATAGCATTCAAACCACCAGGCTTTAATACAAAAACTATTCAATTAAACATCAAGAACCCAATCAGTAACCAATAAAGACTACCTTTTTTGCTCCGCGGCATGAAGCTTTGCTTCAAGGCGTTGGGCAAGGTCTTCTTCATGAGATGAACATTGTGAGGGGCTTCTTGGCTTTGGTCTAGCCTTGCTTGACAACTTCTCATAGAATTGCTGTACTCAAAGGATTAGCCAAAATAATGTTAAAAATAAATTCCCATGAAATGAGCTGTGTGATCAAATTTCTAAAAAATAAAATTATTCAAAAAATATTCTAACAATGAATTAATTAACCAAAAAGAAAAGGAAAAACTTTTCCAAAAAAAGAAAAAACGCGTGATGTGATTATTATCCAAAATAATTAACACACATGTTAGATAAAGCAAGTGAAAGAAAATCCCATATGCTTAAAAACAAAAATCCAACAGGAAAACAAAGCAATCCCCACCACCACCTACCTAACACCGGCAAAAAATAAATCAATATAAAAACCTCTTCAAATTTCTTTTGATGAAAGAAAAGATATTAATCCCAATAAAAGAAAAGGAAACTATAAATTGTAATAGAAAAGTGATGAACTTTTCACAAATCAACAAAAAAAAAAACCAGAAAAAAGAAATAAAATAAAACATGGTACCTAAAACAAGAAAAGCATAACAATTCTTGGTTACTAAGAAAGAAATTATTTCATTTCATTGCAGAATAAAATAAAAATAATTCCTTGACACCAATCAACAGTCAAAGATGATTGCTTTTTTTATTTTATTTTATTAAAAAAATTTCTTTAGTTCAGAATTCTGGCACCCAAAAAAGAATATACATTCAACACCGATTGTTAATATTCCTTCTCTAATTCAGTAGTAAAAACTCTAAATTGAAAATTAAAAAAAAAAAAACAAAAAAACGGTAACCAAGTGCTTCTTCGTGACTTGAAAAATAACCAGAAAGAACCGAAAAAATTAATTCCGAAAATAAAAACAAATAAAAAACAGTAAAAATTACGGCAATCAATCAAAAGAGGAAAAAACAATAATTATCAATACGATTTTAAGCAAAAAAAAATTTTAAAAATTAGTTTTGGAATTCAATTAAAAAAATTGATAATTAATCTTCGTTCTCTTTGAAAAGAAACGGAAAGAGTTGAGTTATAATAATAATAATAATAATAATAATAAAGAACCTGTCGACGGAGATGAGCGTGTCGAAGTTTAGCTTCGATTTCTTCAACACTACTAGTTGTAGGAGTCTTCGCTTCCAATAGTCTTTTTTGAAGGTTCTTCGGTATTCTCCTCGGAGACGAGAACGATACCTTATCACTCACAGGAAAATCAATAACAACTCCACCACCCACTACCCCAGTCTCCGGCGACGGCGACGACAGTGATGACGACTCCGCTCCAATATCCATAATTCACACCCAAAGCAACAGCAGGAGGAGGAGGAGGAAGACACCAAAACGATACCGTATCTCTCTCACACAAACACTTTCTTTCTTTGTTGATGAATCTCTCGTGTTTTTTATATACATGTACAAGAAAATTCAAAGGGAAAGGCTGCGTCGATTCCTTCTTGAATTGTTTTTAAAAGAATTCTGTTAGAGAGAAAGAGAGAAGAAAAAGCGTGTGTGTAAAGTGTTTATGTTGTGTTGTGTGAGTTTTACTTATCTTCGTCATCTGACTCATCTCCTCTCAGTATTTTCTGCCACGTCATCTCATCACAACGGCTCTCTCTCTCTCTCTTCGGTTTTTAATTTTACATAGATTATGAACTATAGGTTAACCTCAGATCTTATAATTGTAATTAAATAATATTTATAATATAAAAAAATAAATACAAGGAAAATAAAGAGTGAGGTGAAGAGGAATTCTTATTATTTTTTAAAGAGAATGGAGAAATAAAAAAAGATAAATTATTATCACTTTTTAGTATATCCGATATAATATATAAAAATGATTTTTAATTAAAATAAAATTTTTTAATTTATTTTAAATGTCAATATATTAACATCATTAAGAGAATAATAATTTAAAAAACATATTTAATGAGAAAAAACCTCTCGTAATATAATTAATAATAATATCTGTAATTATCGATGAATAATGCTTTTAAAAGATTCAACTCCATAAGAAAAGGATATACAGACTCGTCGTGCTTTGTGCAATGCCATCATAATAATCATTGCAATTAAAATCAATCAATATAATACTATTTCTTTTCAAAAAGCAAAAGTTTTTTTAAAGATTAATATGTTTTATTAAAATTATATTTTTTTTATTTTAAACACTACTAAAAGATATATTTGTTTTGATGTTAAAAAAGCGTTTTTATAAATTTTTAAAATTTAAATTTATTTTTTTATAATTTTAAATTATTTTAATGAGTTAATATCAAACTTAATTTTAAAAAGTAAAAAAATTTATTTTAATATATTTTCAAATTAAAAATAAACATTATCACAATAGATTAAATCTTAATTAAATTAATATTTTTTTAAAATAAATAGCTAAAAATTCAGTTATATTAATTTAAATTTTATTAAATTAATATGTTTTCAGTTAAATTTTAAACATTAGGTTTCAAACCATAAATTATTTAAATTAACAAATCACCTAAATCAGTGTAATAAATAAATATTTTTTTTAATTTTAAATAGTTAAGGCAACAAGCTAAGAGTTTTTTGTGTTCAATAGAGTGATTAATGGGATGGTTGAAAATTGGATGGATGGCATCAGCCTACTTATTTTCCACTTTCAATTATTCAAAAGAAAGTCAAATTTGTAACCTTTTCCTTACCTATACTTTACTTGCTTTCAAAACCTAACCCCCCTGTTTATGGCTTTGCAAGTAAGTAACCTCCTTGATTCTTGCTTGTCTTTTCAGTCCTAGTTTGGAAGGAAACAGAGTAAATTAAATTAGGATTTTTTTTTCCTTGCAGGTTACATTAATCTTTTTTAATATAAAAAAATATTTAAATAAAAATAACATGAGTGAACTTGAATTAATTTGATTAACTTGCTATTCAGAATAATCTTGAAAAAAAAATAATAAAAAGCTCAAGGCTCAATAGCCTAATATTAAAGGATTAAATTAAATTTTTTTAAAAAATATTAAAGTTAAATTGAGTTATGAGACCAAAATAACCATTCAGAAGACGAAACAAATCTTGATTAAAAATCTTAACCATCAAAAAACCAAAAAGAAAAATAAATAGTAATCAAAATAATAAGAACTACATATAATATAAAAACTAATGAAATAAAATAACGAGGAACTTAATCGAAAAATGGAATAAAAAAAGAAAAATGATTAAAAAAATAGTAATTAGAAGAATGAGAACTAAAATTGGATAAAAATAAATAAAATAAAATGTTGAGGGATAAAATTGAAAGATAAAACAAATCAAGAAAATAAAAAAAAATCAAGAGAATAAGTACCGTATTTAATATAAAAACAAAACAAAATCAAATGGAAATGGATGAAACTGGAAAAAAAATCTAAAAAAATTCAAGACAAAAAAAGACAAAATAAAACAAAAAACAAGGATTATAATTGAATTTTTTTTCTCCAATATTTTTTTATCAAAATAATATCATTTTACTTATTAGCAGAATAAAAAATCAATAATAGGGGTTGACTTCCACGCTAGGTTTAAAAGCATTATAAACAAAAATAAACATAAAATATTATATGAAAATTCAATTAAATTAAATAATAAAATTTAAAATTTAAAAAAAATCCATAAAAGAACTCATAATAAAATGAATTAGAATCAGAAGAATAAAGATAAAATTCAAAAATAAATATAATTTAATAATTTAAGATTAAATAAAAAATAAAATTCAATAAAAAAATATTTTAAAAAATAAATAAATTAAAATAACAATCAACCCTGTATTTTAACCAGATTTATTTTTTTTCAACTCAAACTGCCAGTCGGTCCAGGTTTCAAAGCAATAATAATATCCTCCCGGTAAAAGAGTAAAATATTACTCAAGTGTAAAATGCACGCTGTTGCTGTCAGTCTTTATTGCTGATCAGAATGAACAAGTTGTTTGGAAGACTCAAACAACAGCATGTTGGCCGCTCATTTCTTGGTGGAAGATGCGGTGCCGGCCATGGCTGATGGCTGATGGCTGATGGCTGATGGCTGATGGCTGATGGCTGATGGCTGCTGTTCTTTTTGCTGCTTGGAATAATTAGTCTTCTGCTCAAAAAATAAAATAAAAAATGGTGGTCAAGAACTCATGTTCAAAATTTGTGGACGCCTTAAAATCTCAGTGTACCCACACACATATAATATATATATTATTTTCAATTAAAATATACTTTGGGTCCTCTTGTCATA
>Ga0325404_1008811_pt1 | contig 10338 bp, 7 predicted proteins | sample PopdelMetagenome_18_FD_205664 | JGI IMG/M metagenome (GOLD analysis project Ga0325404, IMG submission 205664) | Populus deltoides microbial communities from Bellville, Georgia, United States - Xylem-Control-R1 | ecosystem: Host-associated > Plants > Phyllosphere > Stem > Wood/Secondary xylem...
GATTTTAATTGGTTTTATAATTCTCAAGGGGGAAAAAAGGGTTACAGAGCAATAAAAAATGGTCAAGGTGATCGAGGGAGCCCTCAATCTCTTGTAACAGATCATGCTAATTAAAGGCCTCAACAAACGCTCCATCTTTTGGCAGCCAAGCATTCTCGTGCTTTTAGCCACTCTTCTGTATCTTTCCCTATTTCTCTCCCTCTCTTTCTCATGGTAGATCATCCTGACATTCTAGGCATACCAACAGGTGCCCCCATTTCTGTGCAGAAAAAGCAAGCTTTCAATTTTAAAGAATTTTGCAAAGCCTGTCTATCAATAGTCACCAGATGGCATCGCTTTAAGAGAAAATCATCTCCAACATCTCCAGGGGAAGAAGAATTAGAAGCAAAATTTGAAGCCATCAGCCACGGTCCTGAGGTAGATATACTTCCATGCATAAATTAGTTACTGTCAAGTTTTTAAGACTAATTATATTTTCCACAAGTTTTTTTTTTTTCCAATCATCTCTGGAGAAAACTGGCATAAAAAAATTGTTACATGTAGAATTCGAAATCCTAGAATTTCATCAAGACGTTGATCTTTAAAAACAAGAAAGATCCACGCCCATCGTGAATATTGCAAATACTTACGTAGGTGGGATTTCCAGGAACTTGGTTACGATACAGAAGACGAAAAGACGATGAATGGAATCCACAGTTTAAGATACAATGCTGATAATATGCGAGGTGACAATCCTTCGAGTCCAAGAGGATTCTTCAAACATAAAAGCATGGATGGCTGTTTTCCTAATATATCTTCTCCTCTGTCAAGAACTGGAAGCCGAAAGAGCCCTTCTCTGAAACCTCCTTTTCTAAAGAGAAACATGAGCAGGAGAAGTACCGATTCTCATCATGGCTCCTCTGCATCTCTCTCGAGAAATGCAAGCCGGAATAGCACCAGCAACATCATGTTTTCAAACTCAACGGGAAAGATGAAACCTCCGGCTATTGAAAGGCCTCTCGAATGCACGCTTGATGAGTTATGTTATGGATGCATGAAAAAGATCAAGATAACAAGAGATGTCATTACAAACACAGGGTTTGTTCCCATGTTCTAAGTTCATCGTTCATTGCTTCTTCTTTTTTCCGGAATTTCTACTGTTCCTCTCCTTAATAATAGGTTCAAAATTAGATAAGGTTTCAAGATTGCAACCCTTCATATCTTATCTGCTATATCTTAAAATGCCATAAAACTAGCAAGGAAAAAAATTGATGCTGTATGACCGCAAAAAATGTAAGACTCAAATTGCAGGGAAACACCAAGTTTTTTTTCAGAATGATTGTACATTGTACGTTTATTAGGGAATTCTGTAAGGCACGTGAAAGTCCGATTGGAATAGAGTAAAATCAAAATATCACTAACTAGTATTAATGTCGTCTTTCTTGTTTCTGGGTTTCTGGCAGGCAGATAATTCAAGAAGAAGAAATATTAACAATAAAAGTGAAGCCGGGATGGAAAAAGGGAACGAAGATCACATTCGAAGGAATGGGAAATGAGAGACCTGGCAGTTGCCCAGCTGATATAATTTTCGTGATTGCTGAGAAACGACATTCTTTGTTTAGAAGGGAAGGAGAAGATCTGGAAATAGGAGTAGAAATTCCACTAGTGAAGGCCCTAACTGGCTGCCAAATCTCAATCCCTTTGTTGGGCGGTAAGAAAACGAGTTTGTTGATCGATGATATCATTTACCCTGGCTATGAAAGGATCATAGAAGGTCAAGGCATGCCAAACACAAAAGAGCAAGGAAAGAGAGGAAGTTTGAAAGTTGTTTTCCTAGTAGAATTCCCGACAGAACTGACAGATGAACAGCGGTCAGATATTCTTAGTATTCTACAGGATTCTTCTTGAATCCATTCAGTTTTCCATAGGAGTCAAAAACCATTTTCTCTGTTTTGCCGTTACAACCCAGTTGATCATCCTAAAATATACCTAGAATCTCTATGGTATACCTCTTCTCTGGCAATTGACCAAATATTTGGTCCAAGTGATAGTACTTTGCAAGTTCAGTGGAAACTGTCACTAGTAGAAGATTCATGGTGTACTTGTTTATATATTATTGGACCCCTTACAAGTGAATTTTTTTTCCCCAGCTGCTGGCATAAGGATCGAACTCGCAATGCTTTCAGATGCCATTTGGCTATATGGCCAACAGCTACAACTAGCAAAATTTTATTTGCTGGTCTCACTTTCAAACCTGTGATTAGTAATATTGGATTGGTGGCTTGAGAAAAATGAGCATTCAACATCAGATTTCGTCTGTAAGCTGAGAATGATAGAACATTGTTGGTATTTATTTTTTTCAGTGCCATGCTTTGGAATAACCTTGAAAGAAAATTAAAGGGATGGGATTAGAGCAGGCAAATTCCAGCGTATTTTGGCAGACACAAATATTTAGAGAATCATCCTCTGAATTTTTTATTTTTATTTTTTGGAACTGATAAGAATCCTTTGAATCTGAAAAGTTGTTAGCTCATCAAAACCTCAAGGACATAATCCGAGCACAAATTTCATTCATCAAAAGGTGCAAGTGACATTGAACTCCACTTCATTCTTTTGATTAATCAATGTTCCAACTTACATTATTTAAGAAGAACAAAATACATAACAGTGATTGAGCTTGCATCGAAGACAGCCACATCTTCTTAAACTTAAGACCGTCCAAACAAAGCGCGGAGTATGGTCCAAAAATTGCTAGTCATGAAAGCCTTCATCAATCTTAGCTTTCCCCGTGTGTACGGTGGATATCTCAAAGCTACATCGCCCATAAAACTTCGATATAGAACTGCCTTCTTGTGGCTAAAAGCATCAAAGGAAAATTTGCCATGGTATGAACCCGTTCCACTCTCGCCCACGCCCCCAAATGGAAGAGTATGAATTGCAAGCTACACCGTCAAGAACATATTAGGCACAGATATTACATGGTTATTCGGATAAAAATCCACCAATTTCAAGAGCGCGTATATGTAAAGATAGATAAATGACCAAGTATTCAGTAATCCAGGAGTCTTAGTCCCTCTCTCGCACATAGCTGTGGTCCATGGTCTGTTATCATGGTAATTCCCACTTCATGTGAGAAAGGGGGAGGGTGCCAGAATCATTCATAAGTGCAGTGAGCGCCAGAGGCACTCAGCCATCCACCCCCTAACAACTATAAGTGTACCTGAGAGATGACCATAGAAATTGGGACTACTTGGGTACTATGGATATATGAAAGCATGTTTGTGCAACAGGTTCTAGAAGTTCAGAGAAGAATAATTACATGCATAGCAATGTCATTTATGACCACACCCCCTGCAGAAACAGATACCACAAACTGCTCTTTCAGCTTCTTGTTATTGGTAAATAAATAAGCTGCAAGTGGCTTCGTTCCCGAATTTATCATATCAAAGCTGTCCTCGATTTTGCTAACCTGTTCGAAAAAAAAAAAAAAAAAAAACTAAGAAAGAAATCATAATTGACATCCCACGTTTTATAGCAAGAATTCTGTGACAACCTGTTGCATTAAAATTTCTACTGTGCTAAAAATTACTATCCAGATAACAGTCATGATTAATCTTTCTTTTTTATCATCTACGAGGGCTTTATTCCAGCGGAAAATTGCTCAACTAAAGTTGAAGACAACCTCCTTCTAGCAGATTTTGATCAACCGACACATGTAGAGAGCATATCTAGAAAACTGTGATGTTATTGCTATTTCTAATGATAATTATTCTGCAGATGTAATAAGAGTTTTATCACTTCTGCCCGATATAAAGAGAAACTCCTCCTTCAATGTTATAGATGCAGTTTAGATTCAATTTTATGTCCTACTTCATATACTGTACACACAAATAATACAGCCATGAGCTGAGGATCTCTTGATGCTTACAATGAGAATGGGAAGCAAGGGACCGAAAATCTCTTCTTTCATTATCAGAGAGTCACAAGGAACGTCCACCAATATGGTGGGAGAAATTTTCCTGCCATCGAAGATAAAATTTCCCAATGAGAAGCAAATCGCACCCAGCTAAACTAAATTAATGAACCAAGAAAATGGCAAGCAGATACTCACAGGTTGGCTTCGTCTCTTTCACCTCCATAGACAATCTTTCTAGAAACCTTATCCTCATCCAGTAGCTTTGTCAAACGAGAAAAATGTTTGGAATTCACAATTCGAGATAAGTCTTTTGATTCCAATGGGTTCTTTCCATAAAATGTCTCTAGTTCTTTTTTCAGAGAGTCCACCTGTACCACAGAAGGAGTTAATGGATGAATGAAAAAAGAAATGGAAAAACAACGAACGGGAAATGAATGCTAGAACTCAACATTACCAGTTTGTCAGCACAATCTTTCGTTGTTATGATGTAATCCGGAGATATGCAAGCTTGTCCATTATTACACCCCCACTTGCCTGCAATTATCCGCCTAGTTGCAATCTTGGAGAAACAGGTAGAATTGTGTCAGAACATGACAGTAAGTGAAATTTATGGTGCCATAACTAACGGCATGTAGCAATGAGCATGGAGAAAATGAAACCTGTTACCAGCACATGCAAAGGGATGAGAGGAGTTCTTTACCTGTAAATCGATACCTGAATCAACAACAGCCGGAGATTTTCCTCCAAGCTCCAAGACAACTGGTGTCAGGTGTTTTGCTGCAGCAGCCATCACGATGCGTCCAACTATTCCATTGCCTGTAAAACAAGGATGACATCTTCTAGGGTTCAAGGTGGGGTTGAAGTAGGAAAACATCAATTAACTTGAATGCTTGAAGCATCAATCTAGTTTCCTCTTTTACCTGCAGGTTTCTCCAAAAGAGTAACTGAAAGTTCTGTCAAGTGGGCAGCAGTTAAATTGTTTCTTATGTTTTCCTCATTTTAGACTAATTATTTGAGACATAAAATCATGGCCTTCAAATGAAACAAACACTAAATATAGCAGTAGTTCAAAAGAGCACGATTTGAATATCACAGTCCACAAATTGGGAGAGCAGAGCAGAATAATCTGAGCAGCATTGTCCTAAGACAATAGCAGCATAACTCCACACCAGCAACATCCCAAAGCAATGCAATTTATCACTCTGAAACCTAAATAGAAAACATGCCATCCATAGGCAAAAGATGTATTGCACGGTCTACCATTATAATAGGGAGTCCAAGAGATAACATTCTAACCTCTTCGTACCCCATTTAAACCTCGAGACCGTGAGAATCTTTCTTTCTTCTGAAAAGTAACGACCACTAAAGTCTGGATTCTAAAAAGCAGTTTATAAGGAACCAGTGTATATATAAAGTCTGGATTCTACATAGCCCTTCCAACAAAATTCAGTTTATAAGGCTTGGTACAATAATATGAGAGACAAAATTACTTTTTTTAAGCCATGTTTATTTGCAAGAAAGTAGTTTCTTTTTAAAAAGTGGTTTTTTTGAAAAGTGAATTTCAAAAAAGTAAATTATTTTCTGAAATTTGATAGTGTCATGGAAAATAAATTAAAAAACATTTTTCATTGTTTAATAATGTTATGGAAAATAAGCTGGAAAATAACTTATTAATGTTTTTTTTTCAAGTTTATTAAAATAATAAGGAACAAATCTTACAAATTAAAAAGTTGAATGAAAATAAAATTGAAAAAAAATCTAATTTCATAAATTATCTCAAATAAAATAAATAATAATCAAAATAATAGATATCAAATCTAACAGATATAAAAATTAAAAGATGATAAAATTAAAATAATAATAATTACAATTTCATAAATTATTTTAAATAAAATAAGTAACAATCAAAAGAATGAGGACCAAATTTGATAGATAAAAAATTTCAATTAAAAAAATGATAAGAGAAAAGTAAATAACAATCATAAAAATAAGGACCAAAATTAATATAAAAATTAAATTAAATCAAAATTTAAGGGATGAAATTGAAAAAAAAAAGATTCAAACAAAATATATAGCAATCAGAAGTTTGAGGATCAAATTTGACATAATCAACAAATAATATGATATTTCTAAATTTTTCATAACTTCTGAAAAGTATTTTCCATCCAAAATAAAAGAAAAACACTTTTCTAAAAATCAAGCCAAATTTTTCTTTAATAGAAAAATATTTTTCGTTGATCAAAAATTTTTTTTCATTAACTGACTTTTCTAATAAAAAACAAATAAAAAAAAGTTTGAAAAGTAATTTTTTACTTTTTCAAAAACAAAAATCAAGAATACAAAAGCAACAGCCCTCAATAAGAACATACTTCACTTTTCACATCATCACTGATTACAACGAGCAATTTTAGTGGTATGGTGAGGATTGACATGAGACATTTAGGAACACCACAGATTATAGAATGCACAATGACATCTCTGTCAAACAGATAAACAAAATTTCACCTTTTAAACATCATTGTATTTGGGATTAGTATAAAGTGAAGTTGATTTTTCTGCTCTATAACGCCTCACTTTCTCCCTTTGCCAAGACAAATTTACTGTGCATGCTCAATATGCTTGAGGGTTGCTCCCTTTTTTTTTCAATTTAATAAAATTACACTTTTCCAACTATGTCAATCATATAAAAAGCAGAAAGAACCTCTAAGACTTCAAACTATGGAGCTGGCTTCAAACCTTTCCAAACACCTCTAGGAAAAGAATTCCACAACTTGTTCAGCATCTAACAAGATGTTGCTTACATCACTTCAAAGAATTGTAAAAGAATAAGTATATGATCAATTGTGTTGATTTACCACCCTTTATTTCTGTGAGTAGAATAATTTAGCAATCAGACTCCACATGCATGTAGAAACAGAGGAATGAACACGAACCTGTATAAAATATTTTGTCCCACTTTTGCTCCAGTAGTGCAGAAGTTTCAGAAACAGCCCCCTCGACAACCTTTATCGAAGAGATATCCAAATACTCTGGAAGTAGTTTTGCAAGTAGCGAGGATGTAGCTGGAGAAAATTCTGATGGTTTTAAAACCATCGCATCACCGGCTGCAATAGCTCCAACAAGTGGATCGAGAGACAACACTAGAAAGAGAGAAATCAGATTTGATTATCATAGTATCAAGCGACAGATGCAGGTAAATATAGAGAACTTTGTTCTATGAACATACAGAAAGGGTAATTCCATGCTGAAATAATCAACACAACACCCAGTGGTTCTGGCACTATTTCAGCTGATGAAGGAAAAGTTAACAAAGAAGTTTTTGCCTGCAATGAAAAATGATATGGATTGCACTCAATCATTGCCATAAAAACCAATTTGTAAACAAACCACAAATAATGGAAAGGTTATATGGAGCAACCACCTTTTCTGGCATCATCCATTGTTTCAGTTCCTTAATAGCCAATGTACAAGAGTTTTTTAGCATAGTTATCTGCATAACATACCATCAATCAACTTTGGAGGAAACTGACATGAAACTTCACATAGAACTTTATGCAATATAAATTATTTGAATTTATATGAAATGCGGCAGTTTCCATTATTCTCTTTTCATATTCACAACGATACAAGTGCTTGCAAACGCACGCACGCACACCCCACATCATACAGGGCTAAAAGATGATGTCCAAAATTAGCAATTAATCTGTAGCAGATTAATAAGATATCGTAACTAATACCTGAGACAATGGATACACTCGTAAGAAATACAGTTGATAGTGCTTTGGAGTCATGGTTCAGTTTCTTTTGGTGGGATTTTTGTCCAAGAAAATAGTTTTCTAGGAAATACTGTCCTGATATTTCTTTCTTCATCAGTACATTCAAACCTAGTTGTGCCAAAATCCCATCCCAAATTCCAGTTACAATATGACTGCCTCTGTACCAGGTACACAAAATTGATCCGAACAAGGTGTCAACGGGTAAAACAATCTAAAGCACCAACTTCCACCATTAGAGTCACATACAATAAATATCTGGTCAGGAAATTGACTCAAATTTCTCATCTGAGTATTCCTAGAATTAAGTAGTATAATAGACACTATCTGTCCATTTATAATTGCCCGAGCCCTGTATCTTTCCTTGCATTCAGCTGCATATCATATTTGAGACAGAGACTAAACCTTCTCGGGAACAAAAAAGTGATGTCGTTAAAGCTTCTCTCGAGAATACAGGACCATTCCTACCCAACTTTCACTTTGACTATCGAAAACCTAAGTACTCACATCCAGTTAAAGCCAGAAAGTAAGGAATTTAAACTGTAACAAACTGCTAGTTCTACTCAAACAAAAGACAGAAAAAACTAAAAGCACAGGGACAGAGCAACGAGGTTGTTGTTGTGATTTCACTATCCTGTAACTACAGCAAAAAATAAATAAATTGCTGGTTCCTCGACTCCAACAGGTATTCAATTATAATAAATAGATAGGTACTGATTCTGTGTCGTCAATCATTCAATTAAATTGCCAAGGCATAAAAAAGAATGTCACATTCACGTTCAAGAATGTCATATATCATATAACCAAAAAAAAAAGGACGTGTGAGGATTTTTTTTAAAAAAAAAAATACGTGCTATGCCTTAAATTTTTCTGACCTCGAAAACGATGGATTCGAGTTTAGGCTTTGAGAGATCTTGATGAAGAGCATCAACAATGTCTTCCTCGTGTTCATCGCACATCTTTATCATACTCTTCAACTGAGATATTCTCCATTCATAACTTCTTGTTTTGCCAGAAGCAAAAACGTCTCTCAGCTCTTTGGTTAACATGTTCGCTGCCTCCACGTCAAACACCGTCTGTTTCTCCTCCTCCGTTGCCATTCCACCAATCGATCGATACAAAGAAAAGAGCTTTGCTGGTCCTTTCTTGAAAGGAGCGGTTAGTGAAAGGAAAGTTTGGTGTGTCGATGGTGTGTTGGAGTGTATTGTTCAAGTAGACAGAAAGGGAGGGACCTTATATATTTTTGTTTTTTATGGGACTGTCCAGGGAAGTCATGTGGTTGTTTTTGTTGGGACTTTCATCACTTTCTTATCTTTGTTAACATTGTATAGAACTTGTAAGCGAAATTTATTTCTTTGTAGAGATAAATATCTTCACTGATTATTTTTGTGGTTTAAAAATATTTTAAAAAAAATAAAAAAAAATATTATTTTTAAATTATTTTGATGTACTGTATATCTTTAAATAAAAAATATTTTAAAAAGTAATTACTATTATAATATTAAATTATTTCATACGCTTTAAATTGAAAAAACCTTTTTATAAAAAAATAAAATGAAATGATACAATATTTAACTATTCTTATAATGTATATATAAACAATAATATATTAATAAAATATTTAAAATAATATATTATTAGAAAATAATATATTTATATAGGAAATATTATATTATGATATATTAATTAATAATATAGAAGTAAATTAATTTGATATATTAGTGCTATGATACTTTAATTTAAATAATATTGGTAGAAAATACATCCAAATACAAAACATGTTATATTATAAATAATTATATATTTTAAGTCATATAAATTGTATCGTAAATTAGGATGTTATAGAAAAAAAAATATTTTCAATGTTATCCAAACACCAAGAATATTTGATAAAAAAATTCCACTGTTTTAAAAAAAATGACTCAAAATGTATTATTTTTCAACTTATTTTCTTTGATATGTCCAAATATCAGAAAATTTCCGGCTTATTTTTTCATTGTACAACTAAAAATATTAATATACTTTACTTAAAAATATATAACAAGGTTAGATATGTATAGTATTATATTTAAAATATTTATATTATATGTATAGTTACATTTTATACAATAAACTATATATAATGTAATAAAAAAATTCATCATTATATTTTTCATATCTTATTTTTTTTATTGTCAGTTGTCTAATAATTACATCTAATATTTTATACATGTTAGATAAACTTGAAAAAAATCAGCTAATTTTGTATAGTATAGCTAAAAACTAAAATATTATTTTTTAATTAATTTTTCATGACCAATCTAGCATCTAGAACTCTATCTTTTATTAAAAAAAATAATTTTAAAATAAATATATTTTTCAGCAAAAATGAGGTATAAATGAGAGTTGAGGAGTGTGTTGCTATCACGAGTATGAGGGACGCTGGACCTGGGTACAGTGTTTTAAATATCGACACGAGCCATGTTTTCACATAATTTTAGAGCGCGTCCGGTTTGGGGGTTTTGTTCTGGGTTTGATCGTAGCGCAACAACCAATTGGAAAAGGAAGTGCTGCGAATTTGTGTTTGATTAATTAGGACCAGTTTATGTTCTTGCGCCTGGTTGCGGGTTGTATGTAAAAATTTAATGTAATAAAAGATATTTAGATTATAGATAATTATTTGATAGTGAT
>Ga0325404_1008816_pt1 | contig 10334 bp, 4 predicted proteins | sample PopdelMetagenome_18_FD_205664 | JGI IMG/M metagenome (GOLD analysis project Ga0325404, IMG submission 205664) | Populus deltoides microbial communities from Bellville, Georgia, United States - Xylem-Control-R1 | ecosystem: Host-associated > Plants > Phyllosphere > Stem > Wood/Secondary xylem...
TCTGAAACACCTTTATGAGAATTGCGTAAAACAAAGTATGATGATTGCATTGAAAGTTTTAGTTTTCATGAACAAAACCAAATCTTTTGAGTTTTCCTCTTAAAATAATAATAAAAGGCAATACTCAATGGAGCAAGAAAGGGCCCCGTAAGGAACCAGAGATCTGTTCACCAAGCATAAAAAGGATAGGAAATATAGCGCGTGGAGCATGTTCCAGTTCAAGAGGACAGGTCGGGCAAATAAATGGAAACAAGAGCTCGAAGAAGTCTACAACGAAAAGGGGAACCTATGTTTCCAAAATAGGTAACAAAAACATGCATGTTATATTGTCATAACACTAACCTGGCAGGAAAGGTGTGATGAAAGCCAAAATAATTCCAAGTTTTTGGGAACCGCTGAGATGCAGAATCTCAGGTCAACAAAACTACGGAAAAGAATATGAATTGTGAACTAGCACTGCTTCATTCCTTAAGGTAAGATGATTTTCTTTTAAAGTTCAAAACAGGCAGGTCACTCGATATTGAGACCATTTTTTAGAAAAAGCGTGGAGTTTTTCTAAAAATCTTAAGATGGGCAGGTCACTCGATATTGAGACCATTTTTTAGAAAAAGCATGGGGTTTTTCTAAAAATCTTAAGATGGGCAGGTCACCCGATATTGAGACCATTTTTTTAGAAAAAACATGAAGTTTTTCTAAAATAATAATAATAATAAATAAATAAATAAGATGGGCAGGTCACTCGATATTGAGACCATTTTGTAGAAAAGCGTGGAGTTATCTAAGAATTTTTGAGATGGGCAGGTCACCCGATATTGAGACCATTTTTTAGGAAAAGCGTGGAGTTTTTCTAAAAAATCTTAATATAGACAGGTCACCCGATATTTAGACTATTTTTTAAAAGCATGGAGTTTTGCTAATAATTTTTTTTTAGATGGGTAGGTCACTCGATATTGAGACCTTTGGTTTTAGAAAAAGCATGGAGTTTTTTAAAAAAATATTAAAATGGGCAGGTCACTCGATATTGAGACCATTTTTAGAAAAGCATAGAGTTTTTCTAAGAATGTTTTTAGATGGGTAGGTCACCTGATATTGTGACCATTGGTTTTAGAAAAATAGTGGAGTTTTTCTAAAAATTCTTAAGATAGGCAGGTCACCCAATATTGAGACTATTTTTAGAAAAGTGTGGAGTTTTTCTAAGAATTTTTTTTAAATGGGCAGGTCACCCGATATTGAAATCTTTTTTAGAAAAGCATGGAGATTTTCTAAGAATTTCTAAAATGGGCAAATCACCCGATATTGTGATCATTGGTTTAGAAAGACGTGGAGTTCACTCGATATGGGGACCATTGTTTAGAAAAAACAGTGAAAATAAAAAATTTAGGAGACATCTTTAGGAAAGCATAGATTTTTGATGTGTTATCAGCCAATTTATCTTTACAAAACTCGCTACGCAAAGCACTTGAGAAGTCCAGGCTTTGCAAGTTTTGTAAAGAGAGGGCATATGTTGTTATCCATTTTTGGGTCCAGCCCAAAGAAGTGGGGCCAAGCCATGGCCAGACCCAAAGAGAAGAGGGGTCCTGGCCGGCCCTAAAAGGGGCCAAGCCATGGCCGGACCCAAAAGAAATGGGGTCCTGGCCGGCCCCAAAGGCAATTGGGTCGAAGGTTGACCTAAGGAGAAATGTGTCCTGCCACCCTAAAAGGAGTGGGTCTCAGTCGGCCCCAAAGGCAATTGGGCCGAGGGTAGACCCAAGGACAAATGAGTACTGCCACCCCCAAAGAAGTGGGTCTTGGTCAGCCTAAAGGCATTTAGGCCAATGCTAGACCCAAAGAGAAATGAGTCTTGCCAGCCTCAAAGAAGTGGGTCTCGGCTGACCCCAAAGGCAATTTAGGGGTCTTTAGTTGAACATAAATCGTCGATAGCTGGGAAGAGAAGGACCAAGTTATGACCTATGAGAAAATGGGTCAAGAGTGACCCCAAAGTTAAATGGATCGCGACTCACCCCATAAGAGCTTGGTCGCGACCCGCCCTTATATTAAACGGGTCAAGGGTAGCCCAAACCTAGGTAATTAATTACATCGCATGTAGAACAAACCAATGTTCTGCATGCAACGAACCCTGCAAACCATTCTCGTTAGTTTTTCATCTTTGGTCCAAAGGCAACGACTTTGAACACCTCTATGACAGCTACGAAAGAATGCAGAGGGGAGCCGCACCATCATTTAATGGCTAGGATTCTACATGTGGAGAATAATTACTGAGATCAAAGAATCAATCAGAATATTTTGTTTTCCTAATTTGCTTTATTTGATTGCAAGTCACCTGAGATTGTATCCTAGATTAGTGTGTTTTGTTTCCTAAATAAAGCTGCGTAGAGGCTATATAAGCCTCATGGGCTTACCTAAAAAGAAAGGAGAGAATGGGGGACATAGGGAGAAAGGAGAAAAACCAGTAGAGACAGACAGAGGGAGAAAGGAGAGAACTAGTAGAGAGAGAAAACACAGAAATAAACTCAGGAGACAGACGATAACCAAGCAATAAAAGGGAGGGCTAAACAGATGAAAGCACTCATAAGATCAACTAGCAAGCCTTCACATCGCCTTCATCCTATCGGTTATGTCCCCAAGTTTGTTCTCTTTGTCTCTATGCATGCATGTTTATTCCTTTTGCATTGTTACTGTTCAAGTGAATTATAATTCTCTTAAACAGCAACCAAGTAGGAACGCGTGGGGGGGGGGGAAGCCGATGCGTGCCTCTTGTTTGCCCAGCCGGGTCACTGTTTTGGGCAAGTGACCCGGCTAGGTTAGCTGGGTCCAGCCCAGTCACATGGGCCGAGTTGGACCCTCCCCCAAAAAGGGTGAGATTATTTTTTCGTGTAGTTCTTTTATTTTATTTTTTGTTTGTAAAAATAAAAATCTGGTATTAAAATACCCGTTATCAAAACAAAAATAATAACGCTTTGTTTTCGTGCATATAGCCAATACCCTAACATTGATTTTAAAATACCCGTTCCTTTTTTGTTAAGAAAAAAAAACAAATATTCCAAGTTTAAAAGAAAATGTGTTTTAGCATAGATTTCTTAAACACAAAAATTATTTTCTTGCATTTTGAATTTTACAACATGTTTGGATTATTCACTGTTAATATTTGGATAAAAAAATCCCAAAGGGGTGAATATCCAAAATATTATTGGGAATAGCTTGTTATTATTATTCACTGTTAATGTTTGGATAAAAAAAATCAAGTGGCTAATATCCAAAATATTTTTCTAGGAATAATAAGTCATCACACATCCTTGAAAGAAGCCTCGATTATAATTGGGGACATTTTAATTTTTGGCTCCACAGTTTACGAGCCGTCAAAATATGAATCAAATATAGATTTCAAGAGATCTGCATTGGTTCTTCTTGGTACTTTGTAGACATATTTACGACAAATTCAACAAAACAATCAATCATTTTTGTAATAAAAACAACAAAATAGGCAACAGATTAATACAAAAAAATGAAAAATGCTTACTTTATTATGTTCAATACAAAAACAAAATAATATATATTGTTAACAAATCGAAGAAAAGATGAAAAATATAAAATCATAACAACTGTTGCTATTCAATTTTTGACTCAATATTTTATAAATTTTTGAAAAACAAACAAAAAAATAGAAAAAACAACGAAAACCCAAAAAATACATTCTTTATATATTTATATCGTTTTAGCAATTTCACGGTCGTCTCAAAAGAATTTAAATTTCAAAGGTCTTTTGAACACGTTCGACTTTTAACGCGTCATTTTTAAAATTATTGATTTTTCTCGTTGAGACGACGTTGATATTGCTCGTTTTAAAAAACAATGAAAAAAATTTTGAGAATAAGGGGGGAGAAAAATTTATAGGGAGAGGGGAGAAAAATTTAGAGGGAAGACACAAAAAGAAAATCCTAAAAATCCCTCTCTTTCATATTCTCTAAGCCAGCCGCTGCACCCCTCCTTTTGCAAAAAAAAAAAACCAAAGAACCCCATTAAACCAACCGGCCACCACCTACTCCCTCCCAGCCTTCTCTCAGCCTCCCTGCACACCGACCTTCCTCCTTCTTCCCATCTCTCATCTCTCACCTCTCAGCTCTTTTATCCCATTGGCCAAACTTAAACCAGCCGCCTCCTGTCTCCATTTCCTCTCTCAGACAACATAGAGCCTCTCCCTTATAAACCCAGACCTGTCTGCCTTCTTCCTCTTGCTTCCTCCTAACAACCCCACAATCATTCCTTCCCCAAACCGAACACAACGGCAACCCCCACTGCCTTCTTCATCTCCTTCAACCATCCTCCAGCGGTAGCCACACAATGTTCCTTTCTCCAGCAGCAACATCTCGCTGCCCAAGCAGCAGCGTCTCCTTCCTCATCACAGTATCACCATCTCTCTCCTCCCAGCGTTGATTTCTCCACAGCAGATTTGCCATCTGAAGAAGAAGGAAAGAACAACAAACCGAGAAACAGACTCGAACGAATAGACTGCTTGTTGTGATTTTGTTGCTTTTGCAGGTGACGTTGCTCCTCATTACCAGTAGAGAAGGTTATATGAGGAGGAAATCGTTCTAGATCCCTTTGTTTTTCTGGATTTTCTTGCGGCAGCGTGTGAACCCGCGCGCAGCCAATGGTGGCCGCACATGAAGAAGATGCACCACCATTATTCCTGCATTCCCAAAAGTCTTCCTCTGTAATTCTTGGATTTTTAGGGGTCTGTTTTGTAATTTTTACATGTTGGAATATGTATTTAAATTACTGTTATCAAGTTTATTAAAATCGCGTGTTAACTCGTAGAATCTTATGAATTTATGAGTCAACATGTATCTAACGTGTTAAATCGGACTAAAAACTAAAAACCAGTAAAATCAAACTTAACTCGTGCCAAATAGGTAAAATTGGTAAACTCGGTAAACTCAGTCCGATTTTACTAGTTTACTAAATTTGTAATGAACCACGTCAGGTCCAAATTTGGCCTTAAAATGCTTGTTGACTAGTTTTTGCGAGATTGAATATATCTTTCAAACCGTATATTGGATAAAGTTGAAATTTTACAGGGAAATATTAGATACATGAAAATATATTGTGGTAAATTTTCAGGCCAAATGGAGTTGAAGAACATAATATTTTAGAGGATCACAGTTAGTAAACTAATATTGTCAAATATATCAAATAAGACCTTCGTGTATTGTTTGGAACATATTTAGTAAACCAATGCAATTTTGCTTCAATTAAAGTTGGGATAGAAACTAGACATCTAAAACTTTTTAACCATATATCGTAGGCCTAATAATTTATCCAAACAAAAAAGAACGACATGTTTGAAATCAGGACTCAAATCTACCAAGAAAATCCCAAGATTTAACCTCAAAACTTCTTGATCGATTCTTACGCGGAAAGTCAAGATAGTACTTTCCAATAGATGGCACCATCGAAATTGCTACCTCTTTTTTTGTCCTAAATTCGTTGACCAATTGGCCAGGCCAATGTGGCCAATAGCCTCTTGGTATATAAAATACCATCTATGCAAGGGATTTCTTTCACGAAGAAAGAAATTGTGAACAGAAGTTAATATTTCCTCTGATGAAATGGGTTCTAAAACTATTGTCTCTCTTCTTTTTCATGTTATTATCATAAGCATCACTCTTACCGGTGCTGAAGTCTGTTATAACACAGGAAACTTTACAGCTAATAGCACCTATGCAAAAAACGGAGACCTTGTTCTCCGTTCACTAGCTTCCAATGTCACAGCCAATGGGGGTTTCTACAATACTACAATAGGTTTAGGCAATGACACAGTTTATGGTCTTGTGTTCTGTATGGCTTCCGCATCAACTGAAATTTGTTCCAGCTGCGTCAATTCTGCTATTCAAACTCTCATGGCAGCATGTCCAAACCAAAAAGAAGCAATTTCATGGGGAGGGAATCCAGTTCCATGTATTGTACGTTATGCGAATCGTTATTTTTTTGGATCACTTGAGCTATCTCCTACTGATGCTGGACATAATACGGGAATCCTTGACTCAACTTTTAGACAGTTTGATCAAATTTGGAGTGGTTTGGGGGAGACAGTAACAAGAGCTTCCACGAGCTCATCCAAGCTTAAGCCAGAAGCCGAGACAGCAGACCTATCATCCACTCAAAAAATGTATGTATTTATGCAGTGCACACCTGATGTGTCACCAAGTAATTGCAGAGAATGCCTGCAAAAATGCGTAGACTACTATAAAAGTTGTTGCAACGGGTATCAAGGAGGTTATGCCCAGAAACCAAACTGTGTTTTTCGGTGGGATTTGTATCCCTTCTACAACTTATTTCCTCAAGTAACATCTCCATCTCCATCATCTCCTCCACCAACCAATACCACAATCAGGAAAGGTAGGCTAATTTCTTTTTCTATACTGAAATTATTTCACTTGTTTCACGGTTTCCAGTTTCAGCTTCTGTAATTTCTATCTTAAACATGGCTGGGATTGGCAGGGAAGGAGAATAATGCTTCTCGGACAGTTATTGTTACCATCGTCCCTACATCTATCTTCTTGGCACTTGTTATCCTCATTCTCACCATTTTCCGTTTTAGGAAGCCAAAGCAAGAGGTCAAAAGTAAGTTATTGCTTATTGGTTCTTACATAATAAACAGCTTGGGTTCATTGATACGAATCAAATTCACTAGATAATTTGTTTTTTTTCCAAACATCCTACAAATTAACTTTGGAAACAAAAACATTAACAACTTGCATTTTGTGAAGATTTCGATGAAAACAGTAGCACAAAATGCTGGGAATTCAAATTTGCCACCATCAAACTTGCAACAAACGACTTCTCTGATGATAATAAGCTTGGACAAGGTGGTTTTGGTGCTGTTTACAAGGTACTTTATCTGACAAAAGAAACGGTATCGATTTTTTTATATAAAAAAATTAAGTTCTTTGAAGGTTAATTCATATTTCAAATTGATGCACTTAATTTTCTCTGTTTCTTTTTCTCAATGGATATATGCTATAGGGTATACTTGCAGATGGACGAGCTATAGCTGTAAAGAGATTATCAAGTAATTCTGGGCAAGGAGCAGTAGAATTTAGGAATGAGGTAGGGCTACTAGCCAAACTTTGTCACCGGAATCTTGTTAGGTTACTGGGGTTCTGCTTGGAAGGAACAGAAAAGCTTCTAATCTACGAGTTTGTGCCTAATTCAAGTCTTGATCAATTTATACATGGTAATCCTGAATTCCATATTATCTTATACATTTGTTTTCCTCATCATTTTTTTTTATCAAGATCAATTCATGTTTGTAAGAGAATTATAACTAGTGTCAAATTCTATAGACAAGTTTTCCGAAGTTTCTGAAGCTCTCATTTTATGAACGCTTAGATCCAAACAAACGATTAGTCCTGGATTGGGAGAAGCGCTACAAAATCATAGAAGGCATAGCTAGAGGGATTCTGTACCTGCATCAAGATTCTCAGCTCTGGATTATTCATCGTGATCTCAAGCCTGGCAACATTCTGTTAGATGGAAACATGAATGCTAAAATTTCAGATTTTGGAATGGCAAAGTTAATGAAAACTGATCAAACTCATGATGCTACATCGAGGATCGCTGGAACCTTGTAAGTCTAATTTATAGCAATAATGAAAGAGGTGTGAATACTGAATGCTTATGATTCGCTCCATTGCAACTAAGATATGTTAATGTATCATTTCAGTGGCTATATTGCTCCAGAGTATGCATGGAAAGGACAGTTCTCGGTCAAGTCAGATGTGTTTAGTTTTGGAGTGCTAGTCTTGGAGATTGTGAGCGGTCAAAAACCTAGTTTCCGCAATGGAGATGACATGGAGCACCTTACGAGCCATGTAAGTACAACTATCTACAAATCAGACACATCATTGAAAGATTTACACGGATATTTACCCTTCAATATTGTGAATTCACTTCGGATAAATTTTGTAGGCATGGAGACGTTGGAGGGAAGGGACTGCTTTAGATCTTATTGATCCCATTTTGAGGAACGGCTCAACAGCTGAAATGATGAGATGCATCCACATTGGGTTACTCTGCGTTCAAGAAAATGTAGCTGACAGGCCGACAATGGCTTCAGTTGTTCAGATGCTAAGCAACTCCTCTCTTACTTTACAAACACCTTTTGAACCAGCTTCTTCATTGAGATATACTTCAACGATGGAGCAATCCCAGCTTAAGATTATCCCACTATCGAAGAATGAGATTTCAATTACTGAGTTAGATCCTCGATAATTTCCTCATCATATAGCGAAAGAATGGGGTTTGTTATTGTTAAGGAAATAATCAATTTAATAGTCTTGATTATTTTCTACTTAATAAAAGGAAGAAATGAAGGGATTGAACAATTCAAGACAATCACAAAATTATTTCAATCATCTTGAAGAAGATGATGAAACATATATGTATTGTTGTATGGCAATATAAATTCTACATGAGTTGAATAAAATATATAAAACTATAACATTCTTTTATATTCTTAATTTCTACATTTTTTTAGAGCAAGTTCATCATATCTTAATTTAAATATTAGCTTTTGCTTTTTCAGTAGGTGACTTTTATATTATCTGTCCAACCATTTTAAAAGACTATTTTTCAATATTTTTATTGTCTACCATATATTTTATTTACTATTTTTTTCAAAGATTCATCAAATCTTGAATTATTGATTATGAAAACCATTTTAAAAGACTTTTATTGAATTATTGAATTATTTACTATTTACTATTTATGTCCCTATTATTCAAGTAGTTCAAATACTGTCTCAGTTATTGTTATGAAAACCATAATTGTGCCTTTTGTGGCATTACTTTTCTATGTGCACATTTTAAATTAATTTCTTGCAGACATGGGACAGTTGGAATCAAGGAAGAGCTGTAAATTTGCTAGACCCTGTTTTGACAAGGGTTTCTTCAAGAAGTGATGAGGCTATCAGATATGTCCATATTGGATTACTATGTGTTCAAGAAAATGTGGAAGATAGACCAACCATGGATTCAGTTATTATGATGCTTAGCAGGAACTCTTTCATTCTTCGAAAATACAACAAAAGCTTCGTGCCGCAGAACAGCAAAACCTCGACACATCAACACGATTTAACACGATTTCCTTTGAGGAAATTTCTTTTAGGACAAACTTCAAAAATGACACAGAACTATGTAGTCTGAATCTTGTCTTCTCATAAATTTTTGTATCAATTTTTTCCCTCAAGTCTTGGAATTATCAATCTTGCCTTTCCATCTATATTTGTTAATGGATTCCACCCAAATTGTTCTTTTTATTTTTTATTTTTATGAAAACGCGATGTCATTTTTTAGGGGACTTCAGTTTTTTGGTTAAGGAATTCTAACAAAAAGAAATGGAAGGAAATAGCGTGACAATTGTAATTTGGGCATTAATTGTTTAATAAAACCCAATCTAAGGAAATACTTGATCCCCCAATTTCATATTGCTGTGTGCGCTATTTAAGCCTTGCAATTCTATGAATATATAGTTGGGCCAAAGTTAGCAATTCAACCGAAAGTTCTCTCCGTCTTACCCTACACGCACCAAGTAAAAAGTTCATAGCCCACAATCTGCAAGAACATGGGGAGTGTTATAGAATTGCTAGGAGATGGAAATTAATTTTGGTTGCACATAAGCTAGCTTAAGAATGTTTTATGTCATTAAAAAAAGAGAGAGAATTTCAGCTCGATTTTAGATAAATAGAAAAGCAAAAGGTTGATTCTGTCTAATCAAATTAAATTTTAGAAGGAATGTTTCAAACTAGAGAAATTTTAAAATGAAAGTTGCAGACTCTAATCAAACTATAAGTCTGCTGGGTTACTATAAAATATTTTTTATAGTAACATAGTTATCATGCCCGTCAAGGCTTTTTTTATATAGATTAACTATAAAATATTATTTTTTAATTAAATAATAAGATATCATTTAATATATATATATAAATTGAAGTCTACAAAATTAAATCTAAACGTTTCTAGTTGTCCAATATAGGGATGGGCCATCTAATGAAAATATATATGTTATTATGGTCCATGTACTTCTGGACTAAATCAAGTACCCATCAAAATTGTGCACGCAAAATATAGGTTACGAGCTTGACGGGGCAAGCCAGTTTTTATTTATTTGAGCTCGTGTAGCTGATGGGATTCTGTCACAGGGTTAAAATTCGTCAAGGCATAGGCTGACGAAAAGCATTGCTGGACAGTAGCTACGGGGTGGCAGCCCGCGTGACAGTAGCGAAAATCGGCAGAGTGTGTGTGCGGCAGCACACAACAGCTAGCGAGGCAGTATGC
>Ga0325404_1008819_pt1 | contig 10332 bp, 7 predicted proteins | sample PopdelMetagenome_18_FD_205664 | JGI IMG/M metagenome (GOLD analysis project Ga0325404, IMG submission 205664) | Populus deltoides microbial communities from Bellville, Georgia, United States - Xylem-Control-R1 | ecosystem: Host-associated > Plants > Phyllosphere > Stem > Wood/Secondary xylem...
GTGACTCGAGCCTTTCCCTGTAGGCGTGGTTTCGATGCTCTCATAAAAATAATAGTATAATATTAAAAACGGAAAAAAGAAATTAAATGGGGAAATATAAATATAAGAGAGGGGGAGAATTGCTGCCAAAGCGTGTTTTGCAATTGGAAGAAGCATAAGTAGTTAAGTGAGAGAGGAGAGAGAGAGAGAGAGAGAGAGAGGGAAAAAAAAACAAAACAAAAGAAGCTCCCTGGAGCCAGCGCCAGTGCAAGTGCAAGAGGGAAAGAAACAAGGCAACAAGTTGGAGTTTGGTGGATTTAGTGTCGATTTGATCGAAAGAAGCGAGAGTTTTAAAGAATCTATCTTCTGGGTTTTTCTGCGAGCTACGGACTCTGTCTTGCTGGGTCTTAAGAGTATCTCGTCGTTTATTGAGGCTTTTTAAAGGGAAAAGCGAAAACACTGAGTGTCTTAAAAAAAGGAAGAGAAGACCTTTCTTTGGCTCTGTTTTTTTTGTTGTTAGAAAGAAAGGAAACTGCAAAAATGGAGTGGAGTGCTTGTTTAGATGAATATGAGAAGCTTGTAATAAGGATGACCACTCCCAGGTTAGTTTCTTTTAAAATCTTCTTCAGTTTGCTCTTGCCTACTTTTGATTTTTTTTTTTTATAAAAAAGCTTTTCTTGAGTTTCTTTGCTGTTCTTGCCTTCTTGTTTGAGTTTCATTGTTTCTCCTGCCAATTATTCTTGTGATTTTCTTCTTGATTTGCAGCCTATCTGGTATCAACTGTATAAAATAAACAATTTGTGTGCTAATATTGTTTTTTTTGCTTGGCATCAAAATCTTTACTTTCCATTTTTTTTTCCTGAAACTGGTCGCCAACCCCACATCACATGCGGTCTGATTTCAAATCTTCCCTTCAAATCTTTTCCTTTTTTATACCAATTTAAATTAATTTTGAAGACTTGTAATTTTTTTAAATAATTATTTGACTTTGTCTTGTGATTTTCATACCTCTGGAACTTTAAAACCTCTCTTACCAGACTTTTCCAATAATTCCTTAACTTTGAAATTTAAACTCTCATGTAAAACGCAATTCTTCCCTGACATGGACCTTCCTGTGCTCACAGGGTCGTCATCGACAATGCTGTTTGCCCCAAAGCGACGGTTGTCAAGGTAATCCTTCTATGAAACCCTCAGGGCCACACAAAAGCACAAATCAGTCTTCTTTTAAGTGCTTCAAAAAAATGACTATTCATCGATAGTTTCTTCAAAAAAATTGACTAATCATTTGGGATTCTTTTGTTTGGTTTTACAGGTGGATAGTGCTAGAAAACATGGAATTTTACTTGAAGCTGTTCAAGTCCTCACGGATCTGAACCTTTCTATAAAGAAGGCATACATTTCTTCTGATGGACGGTGGTTCATGGATGGTAAGCTTTTTGTTACATCAGCAGCATCTTCTTTGTTGATTTTTCATTTTGGTGCTAACGTGCGCCTGGATACATGCGCACGTTAGCAGTTTCATATCCTTTTGAAGTTCTCTTTTAATTTATTTTTGCTTTTGAATTACGTTTGCAGTTTTTCACGTTACTGATCTCAACGGAAATAAGTTAACTGATAAGAGCGTTATTAACTACATTGAGCAGGTAATTTGTTATCCTTAAATACCTAGTTAATTAACAATTAAATTATGGAAGTTAGTGGTAACTGAAGTGTGTTTCATGTTTTGTATTTTAACAGTCACTTGTTACCATTCATTATGGGAGAGAAACCGGTTCTAATGGTTTAACAGCATTAGAACTAACTGGTACCGACCGGGTTGGGCTTCTCTCGGAGGTATTTGCTGTACTAGCTGACTTGCAATGCAACGTGGTCGATGCTAAAGTTTGGACTCACAATGGCCGGATTGCGGCACTAATGTTTGTGAAGGATTGTAACTCAGGGTCGCCAATTGAGGATACACAACAGATTGATAGAATAGAGGCACGTTTAAGGAATGTTCTTAAGGGAGACAATGATATTAGGAGCGCGAAAACTATGGTTTCAATGGCAGTCACACACACAGAGAGAAGGTTGCATCAGATGATGTTTGCTGATAGGGACTATGAGAGAAATCCTATTTTGCAGCCTAGTGGTGATTCTCCTGTAGTGACAGTGCAAAATTGGGTGGAGAGAGGCTATTCGGTTGTGAATGTTCAGTGCAGGGACAGGACGAAGCTTTTGTTTGATGTTGTTTGCACATTGACAGACATGGAATATATTGTGTTTCATGCGACTATCAAAACATCTGGAGACAGAGCTTACCTGGTACATATTAGTCATCTTAGTATAATGTGTGCCATTTTTTAGATGAAGCTGTTAAACCTGATTGTCTGTTTTTGTTCTTACTGAATTCATTTAAATTAATATCTTTCAGGAATTCTACATTAGGCACACAGATGGAACCCCAATTAGTTCAGAGCCAGAGAGGCAACGCGTAATTCAATGCTTACAAGCTGCGGTTGAGAGAAGAGTTTCTGAGGTGATTGTTCTATTCCAATTTATAGTGACCTTCTCCGTTGGTGATTATGCACTTGTTAGGCCAATATTACAAATGTTAACGAGAATTTTTTTTTTGTGTGGACAGGGTGTGAGACTAGAACTATGTACACTCGATAGGCAGTGCCTTTTAGCTGATGTGACGAGAACGTTTAGAGAGAATGGTCTTAATGTGACAAGGGCTGAGATATCCACAACAAGAGACATGGCTCTAAATGTGTTCTATGTAACAGATGCAATTGGTAACGCGGCTGATCCTAAACTAATCGAATCAGTTAGACAAAAAATAGGGACGAGTAGTTTAAAAGTGAAGGAATTGCCGCCATTGGTTTACCATCAAGAGGCAGAAAGGGAAGATCAAACAGCAGGGGTTGCCGGGACAGTATTGTTATCGCTTGGAAGCCTAGTTAAAAGGAATTTATACCATTTGGGATTGATCAGATCATATTCTTAAAGTGGGAACATAAAAGACAATTTGGTGTTAGGCAAGAGATTTTTATTGTTCACTGCTCTTTTGCTGCTGCTGGCATATTCTTTGCTTGAGGTTTGGGCTTTTGTGTTGTTCTGTACATGTGGAAAAAGGTGGAGGAATTTGGTGATAGTAGATTAGTTATAGTTGGGTTGGATTGGATTGGATTGGATTGAACAGATGGAGATACAGATCGGAGGCTGCTCCACCATTACTATTATTTATTAAGAGAATGCTTTGTTTGAAGGGAAATATTTGAATTTGAAGAACAGGTGGAAAGTAAAAGGTGTTCGGTGGTAAATAGAGGTTTGCTGAGGAGAAAATTAGGTAGATAGAAAATCAATGGCTTCATATACCTTTCACAGTTGTACATAATAACAACCCTTTAATATATTAGTTTTAATAGTTGACTTGGTTTATTCTTTATACCAGTCTTATTTAACTCTCTCTCTCTCTCTCTCTCTTCCATGGATGAAAAAGAAATTAGCATATGGTCCCTACAATTATGCATTAAAAGTTTCCACTGCTTCTCGATGCCCTTTTAAAACTCTTACAAGGATACTTAGGCGCAAGTTGTTAACCAATTTACAACTTGCCTAAATTCATGACTTTATCTTGATTGGGGATGGAAGTTAGAAAAATGGGAAAAACTGATGGCATCAAGTAAAGAATTATGTGATTGTTATCATTCATTGACAGCCTTCTGCATATTTATCAAAGGGTTATTGAGTAATTAGAACTTGGAAGAGCAGCTTACGATGACTTTTCATGATGTAGGTGGTGCGGCATGCATCGACCACTGGCCTAAACCTCATGATTAGTTGAATTTTGCAGACAAAAAGAAGGAGATGCATTCTTTGAATTGTTGGTTGAAATGGGGGCACAACCACCAGTTTCTTAGATAGTCCAAGATATGGAGGGATCCGTAGCTTCCCAATTATTCTAGGAAATTCCTGTCATGGCATCAAATAGAAATAGAGACATTAATCGTCCAAATGTCTCAAAAGCTTTCGGGTTGTTTTGGCTACAGCTCTGGTTCGAGGGTGGTGATAATGCTTTTTTTAACTGTGCACTAGAAGAAAAGTCTTCATGTCTCAGCGACCTGGTTCTTACCTTTTCGTGTTTGCAAACCGAGGACGTCTTTTTATGGTCTTAAACAAGCATCAATCAAGTGCTTGGTTTTCTCGCCTTGATACTTTACTTTTGGGACAAGGTTTCACTGGCTCAAATATCAGCTCAGTTGATTAGGTTACTGATGTCTTCACTAAACCACTCTCTTGTCATAGTTTTGATCTATTCACGAAAGACAAGCCTCGTGTTGCTCCTTTGCCCATGTGCTTGAGGAGGGTGTTAGGAGACAAAGTCCTTCTCCTAATCCTTCCACACCTGTAAGTCCTAGTCCTGCTACAACTACTAAATCTCCGGCTGGATAGCTGCAGATATTGATTACAAGGTTCGCCTATGGAATTCTTTTAATTGGTTCCAAACTTGGAAAATATCGTGACATATTTGACGCAAGAAGATTATGATTGAATATAAGTCCCTTGCTTGCCATAATATTTAACTGTCAAATATTTTATTTGCAAATTGCAGAAGGAAAGCAGTCAAAGAAGGAAATAGAAATACTTAAAAAGATATTTTATTTAACTGTCTTTCCTATGTTTCCATCTGTCGAAGCAAAACAATACGACTGCCGACATAGTCCCTCTCTTAAAGCAAGTTTTCTTAATATTAGGTTTTTCTGTATATGATTCTTTATGCTATACCTTTACCAGCCTTTTCAAACTGCACATTAACCAAATCATTATAAAATGCTTTTTTAAGTTTCTTACAAGTTCGATGACTATTTTGTTTAAACATAGGTGGTCTTTATTAACTAGTAACTGTAGATGCATATGCTAGCTACCATGACAGGTCCAAGTGATAGGAATTAAAAAAAAAAAAAAAAAAACTCATTTAGATATATATAGAGGTAATTACAAGTCTTGCCCCTGTCCTAGCTCGTAAGTTGATACATGCAACGCTTCATTTGAGCTGCCTCATAAGCAATCACTTCAATGCTAGCAAGTCCACATCCATCAATTAAAATCCTTCAGGTGCCTGATTTATGTCAATTAACTCTTGAGGAATCACTTATGTACATTTTTAAAAAATTGTTGTGAGATTCACAGCTATTTTTTTTTAAATAACATAATTTATACAAATTACAATTACAAAACATGAATTTTATCTAGTCATAAATAAAAAATGTGAATTTTATAGCTTATCGATATTCAGAATAACTAAAAAATAAAAAAATAAAAAATCATATACATAAATCAATTTTAATTTTTTTTCTTAATGTTAACTAAATATTAAGCTGAGAAATTAAGAGTTAGATATAAATTGAAATATATAATTTTATATTGCGAGGAGTCCTTCAATTTTTTTATATTTAATTATATGATAATATTTTTTTTTTATAAGTAGAGTAATAATTTAAGTTTCATTGAAAAAAAATAATTTTCAAATATGATTCCTTTTTTAATTAATATTTTTTCCGCAAAAAATATTTTTTTTCTATGTTCTTTATTTAATAAAAACCAAAAGCAATAAAAATAAATATAAAAAATAGATAATTTGAAACATAGATGAAAAAGTTATTTCTCTAATTAAAACCCTTTTATTTTATTAAAACGCTCCTCTTTTCAGGTATTTTTATATTGTAATATTTACTTTTTTAACAACATCTTATCATAATCATAAAAATAAAAGCAAGTTTTAATTAAAAATAATAATATTGTGTTAATCTTTACACACATATATTAAAAAAAATATAACAATAATACACCAATCATGAGTTTCCACGTTGAACTTTTTAGCAATGTTATTAAACCCGGCTCGACGAGTCAACCTAAAGGCACCTTGACTTTTGTTTAAAATCAAATTGGGTGGGAGTTGCTATGATATGACTCGGTTGACTTAATGATCCCGAACATGATTCAATCGATCTAATCAAAACCTAACTTGACTTAATTGTTTTTTTACAAGACAACATCTTTATATTTAAAAAAAAAATATTTGGCCAAATTAAACATCCAATTAATGTTAGAATATTTTTTCAAAACCACGAGAACCACATACTAAGCTATTTGAAACAAATTATCAGCTCCAAATTTTAATAAACACAACGTGTAAGATAAAACTAGAGAAAAAATAAATCAATAATCGAAATAGAAAATGCTTGAAGGACAAAAAGAGAACATTATTCCAATCCAAAGTCTTTTCCTTCATTATGTACAATTAATGCCTGGGAGGGGAGTTTTAGATTTTTTTCTTAATCTTAATGATCATGAAAATAGTTTTTTTAGTACAAAAGTTATTAATAGTACAAAAGTTCCAAAAAATGAACTTAATGTGACACCATTGAATAATAAGAAAATCCCCTAATTATTGAAAATAAAAGACCTCAAGAGTAATTAATTTTGAGTCATCCGGGTGGATGTAAACACGGCAATTCAGGGATCTTCATCTTCAATGCTAGAAGTTCTTGGTGGAGCTACCACCAAGCTAGTGGTTCACGTGAGGAAGATAGAAATGGGTTTTTTCCTGTCACTTTTAAGTGAGGTGGGTGACATACAACTAAGAGTCTTGACTTGCGAGTCCAGAAGTCCTGAAAGGGCAAAAGACTGATTCTTGAATAGCAATTTGCATGCATGGTTTCTCCTTGGCCCTGGCTTGCGTGAGCGTGGGGTTAAGATTTAAGACAGCACCTGACTTAACTTACCGGCTAACGTGCCGGTTTTGGCGGGTAACTGAGCTGTCTATCACTGCTAAGAATTAAGAGAAGGTTGCAATGTGCAAGGCACGTGCTTGTTTACAGTTGAAAATCTTCATTGGCTCAGCTTTTAATAGAATCATGGATTTGTTAATTTCTTTCTCTCCAGCTCTGCGTACATGTCGTGGCCTAGTTTGGAGAAAAACTGGACACCAAGGGGATGTCGCCTTGACTGGGTCTGGGGCTCAAAAAAGCACACATGGCTCCCATATTTGTATACATATTTGCTTTTGAATTCTCTTATTAAAATATTAGAATTAGTCTTTGGCTTTTCTTCTTTTCTTGAATAGGCAGCAGTAGTCCGCGGTTCAAAATAGAAAAAAAAAGAAAAGAAAAAGGACTGGACAGGAGTTTTAAATTAGCAGCTACCTATCTAATCAAACGTTGCCTAGATTACCGTTTTCTTGCGCTAAATAGAGCTAATACCAGTTCAGAAAAGAGAAAACTGGGCAGTCGTTTTGAAGTTCCGAACTTTGAATACTTCGAAGTTTCCTTTATCAAGCTTTGAGGGGTCTTTTTCCTTCTTGGAAGAGAAACCCAGCAATCCTTCCATCGGTCATTGTTTTGTGTCTTTGTGAACTCCAAGATTGGTGGATCTACTGCACATGTTAACTTCTGAAATTGTAAGATGGAAAAGTTTAGGGCAAACATGTTCATATATCTAAATATATTAACTATTTTTGTTAACTAATCAGTTATTAAGTAATTATAATGAATGTTGCTTTGTACTAACAGCAGGGGAGATTTCATGCGTATGCACGTGCTTACATCATATATTAATTATGTTCATCAATTATTTAGCTGGAGAGTCCACACATATTGGACTCAATTTAATTTTGTAATTTATTTGCCAAACCTATGATAGACGCTTATAAAAAAACGAAAAAGAAGAGACCTAGCTATCGCTAGACTAAATTGAACTGGGAAACGTCCTTAATTTTTTTCTTTATTTTTGTGGGCTGTGTTATTTTTTTAAATTAAAAAAACTCTTATTCTTAAAATAAAGCTTTCAAACATGCATGACATTCCGAAGGTACGGCCATTCGTAGAGGCAATTAGAATTATTGACAGTGGATTTTGGATAATCAGTGGCTTCTTTACGCTGAAGTGTGGGATAAAGTTGGAAACCGATTCGAATATAATGTTTTGCAGCCCATTCGCAGAAAGAACCATTATAAATCAGCTGCGACTAATTATATAATTTTAAAGCCAGCTGAAGGCAAGAGTTAAAGACATTAAAAAAACCATAACAGTGTCAAGCTTCAAAAGCCTTTAGCAAACCTTATCACGAAGGGACAGGCCAGCATTAGCTGCCCCACTAGGCAGCTTAATTAAAAGACGACTCATGCCACAAGCTACTTGTGCAACGCAGAGATTATGAGTAGAATATTTGCCCAGATGATCCAAGCATTTGTTCCAAGATATTGCACGGGGATTTTTCCGAGTCAGCTCTTAAATCTTTATACTTGCTTAAAAAAACCAAATATCCACCCCACATATGACTCTTTATCCTTACTTAAAAACCAAATATCCACCCCACAAGTGACTCTTTAACAGCCATCACTTTCTTTCCACCTCCATTAATATTCTTGATACTAGCTTCTAGATTGATTCTTTTCGTGCAAACGAAAAAACAAATAAAATCCTCTTTAATGTCTAATACTATTGTCAAGAGGAGGTGTGTAGGTCCTAATACAATTTAGATGCTTTTCCAAGTCACACAGCTTACAGACCTAAGATTAAACCTCAAATCTTAGTCCCTAAACATTTAGTTGGCACACGTTCCATTGTCAGCGCATGCCTTTTCAACGTGGTTTTTTAACACAAATTTCTTTTATTTGTAAATATAAAAAAATTGTTAACATTGACTAAAGAATAAATTAAAATGTTAAGAGATAGGTATAAATCAAGTTATTTGATCTCGCAATATAGATTATGAATCCAATTGGAACTTAAAAAGTTAAAAAACAACTCGATCAATTAGTAAAAATAATGGTTTGCCTTAAAAAAAAAATTTAGAATGATCTTTTTTAATATTAAACCGACAACATATATGTTGGATTGACCTAGACTTCATGACTTAAAACCCATCAAATCCATAATTTAGGTGATGGACCTCACTAGATTTAAGAACTTTATTTAAATTATTTTTTACTTAATTATATGATAACCAAAAGAGATACTCATAAAATCAAATATAAACCATGTATTAGAATGTTAGCTTGAGATTTAAATAATTTCATAGAATACAAATTAAAATAATTTATTCAAAATCAAGTAAATATTAAAGGATGAGGTTAAGATAAAAAAAAAGAAAGAAAAAAAAGAAAAAAATAGAAAAAAATTCATCTCCTTACCCCAAATCTTTCGAAGCTGTATGGTAATTCATTCGTAATTTAAACAAAAATGTTGATTATATTTATGCTTAATAAGAAGGGACAAAGAATAAGTTGAGATAGTCATAATAATGGCATGAAAAACAACCAAACACACACACACACATATTAATGAAATGTGTTTTGTTTTGCTCAAGATAAGTCATTTGCTTTTAATTATATAATCCCACTAATCTATTCTTCTTGAACGCAGTTTTTTGCTATAGTTTGCTGGGGAATCCAACAGGCAATTGCTTTATAATAAGATTAGAAATTTTGTTTGCCATTAGTTGTTTTCTTTTGCAAGCAAGAATCTCTTTAATTTTATTCTTGCTTGGAGCCTTTTTCTAGTTTCATATAGCTTTTCATTCCTGTTTATGCCAAATGCACTGGAAAGCATCTATTACATATGAATCTTACGATGCATGCCTTAGCTGTTCTAGCAAAAATAGTAAGACTCGATCTCACTTTTCTCTTCCCCGTTCCCTTTTTTTCTTTTTGCAAAGGAGAATCCAATGGACTTGGAAAATACTCGTATAATGCTAAAAACTATGATTAGTTATTACCTAGGCGTCAATAAGTAGCAAGTGAAGAATATCTCCTCAATTATGTATCGTTCTAGGCGAATACAATATGTCGTGTCATGGTGCATGGCATTTTCCTTTAATCAATCTCTCTACTCCTCGACGTATCTCATTCTTAGCATGTTTGGAATATGTGAATTTAATTTAATTTATAGAGTTAAAAATCAATTCTAATTATATTTGAAATCCTTTTTAGATTATTAATTTGAACTTCAAATGAAATTTAATTCCTAAAACATAAATCAAGAAGTAAGACCATTTAATTTGACACAATAATTCCTTTTAGAATTAGCATGGAAAGTAACATTTCAAAAATATCCATCTATTTCTTTCCTTTCAAAAAAATAAAAAACGTAGACTGTACTGTAGTAATAATAATAATAATAATAATAATAAAAAGGCAATTGTGTGGGGGCTTTGGTTTTCTAACGTTTCTTTTCTTTTCATTTCTTTTTATGTTTTCATGTTGAATATTGCAAGTAATTATCAAGTTTATGGTTTGCAACTCTTGTGTTACATTTGTTAGTAAATATATCCTTTAGCCAATCAATTAGTTATATATATATATATATA
>Ga0325404_1008822_pt1 | contig 10330 bp, 8 predicted proteins | sample PopdelMetagenome_18_FD_205664 | JGI IMG/M metagenome (GOLD analysis project Ga0325404, IMG submission 205664) | Populus deltoides microbial communities from Bellville, Georgia, United States - Xylem-Control-R1 | ecosystem: Host-associated > Plants > Phyllosphere > Stem > Wood/Secondary xylem...
CTTCCAAACTTAATTTTTTACCAATTAAGCCCCTAATAAAATTAATTTGAGCCATTTAAAGTATAATTAAGTTCTTGCACCTAATTAAATTCTTTAAATGGACCTAACTTAATTCTTAAACATAATTAAATTCTCAATTTGGCCCATAATTAAATCAAATTAGCCATGAGCTTAATTTTTATGTAAATTTGTCTAAAAAATATTTAATTTGACCTGGAATCCGCATTGTCTCTTCAGTTTTGGGTACAAAGGGGTATAATTAGGCTTTCGATTCCATCCAAAATTGTAACTTGATTTTTTCTATATTTGAAATCCTCCCAGCTTGTTATTTTATTTTTGAAAGAAAAAGGTGAATTTAGAGAATAACTCGGGAATGGGTTATGACAAAACTATCTTTCGAAGAATATGATGGAATGTAAGCAAGGCAAAACTAAAAATCTAGCATAAAAAGTGTGGGGGAGACTCTTAATAATTTTTTTATAAAGGTTAGATATATAAAATAATCTATGCGACAATTTAAATTTTCATAATAAAAAAATGATAACAGATTTATTAAATTACAAAAACATAAGGAGATTTTAATAATCCTAAACATTTATAGAAGTTATAATGAAAAATACTAAAAAGTATAATCAAAATATCCCTATTATTTAATCTCTTATTTATGATTAATATTTTTAAATTATGCTCGACATTTTTAATCATACAAAACTCATCATATCAAAATTTCCTGTAATCTTTATTTCAAATAATGTATAAATAATAACGATGAAGTTGTGGAAAAACTTCATAGAAAAATATTAACTTTCCTGGTTGATGGGTTATGGGCCTAAGTTGTACCTGTAAAACAAGTCTTTAAAGGAACTAGAGACACTCCGATGCTTAAGTTAGTATTTAGGTTTTTTCTCAAGTAAAAACTCAAAAAGATAAAAATGATATTTTTTTGTGTAGAGAAGGGATGTGTATTCTCTGTTTTCTTGAGAATATTCTCTATGTCAAGTTGTTTAAATAAATCATCCTCTTTTCTTTCTCAAAACTTGAGAATATATAGTCTTGAGAAATATCTAAAAAATATCTAGAGAAATACATGTAAAGAGTGTTATTCATGAATAATAAACTGAGGTAGGTTAAAAATAGCTTGGTTAGACCAAAGCTCAAGCTCAGGCAAACCAGAGTTGGAGCTTGGACAAACCAGAGTTGGAGCTCGATTAAGCCTTTACCTAACTAAGCTTCGTGGAGCTTGGTTATGCCTCGTCCTAACCAAGCTTCGCAAAGCTCAGTTGAGCCTAACCAAAAAAAGAGGGAGAAAAGGAGAAGAGAGAAAGAAGGGTAACTCGGTTGGATTGTGGCCTAACTAAAGCAAAAAAGCTTGGTTGAGCCATTTAACCAAACTTCACATTTGAAGCTTAGTTAGGATGTCAATCAAGCTTCAACAAACTTTTTTTTATTGTATTGGATTATCATTTTCCTTCAAATTATTGTAAACAGGTATGTTTGGAAGACTTTAATGAGCTAAAGAGGGAAGAAAATACTTATAGTGTATGCTTGCATAAAAATATTACATGTATGGGCATGTCTTTGAATGTTTGCCTGTTTTTTGAATTTGTTGGAGATTTTTGTCAATGTTTTATGGAGAAAGATCTATGATCTTTTTGGAAATAATTGTTCATAGGGACTTGAAGATAGTTGGTCACAGGGACCTAGAGACAGTGGTCATTAAGACTTGAAGACAAGTTGGTCGCAAGGACCTGACGATATAATAGAGATTTCTCCAAGTGAATTTCATCGAGACCTTTCGCATTTAAAGACATGAAGATGATGGAGATATAATTTATAAGATTTATCTAATATAAGGTAGTACATCACGAGGATTGTTTCATGTTTGTTCGCATTGAATCTCCTTTTTTTATAAATTCTTGAAGGTACTATTTGAAAATCAATCTTTCTATCTTTTTTATGAGTGCAAGTACTTTTTATGTCGTGCCCATGATCATGGTGAAAGAGACAGAACTTGTTAGGGTTTCTTGTGTTTGAATCACTTTTTATTGAAGATGGGTATTATAAGAAGTCTTTTTTTTTATGGAAGCCAATACATCAACATGTTTCATTGTGAGAGGTATGGTCATGAGCTTAGGGAATGTCAGACAATCACGAATGTGCTTGGATGCTTTTTTTATGTTTTTGTTAGAGATTAAAGGCGTAGTGGAGACTCTTCTTGTGTGTGGAAACGTGGGTGGCCCTGTATGGTCATGCTAGCTTCCTCCACCCTAATGTAATTTTCCATCAAGTGTTTGACACTAAGAAGATTTTTATTAGGGGGTGTGTATAACCTTTCCCATAAAAAATAGATACATACTCTATTGATTAGGGCTTCAATGTTGATGGGTTCAAGCAGATCCTCCGTTCTTAGAATTTTCTCGTTGAATATATGAAGATATTCTCTTGTGTTTTCATCATCTCATTGTGTGATGGCAAAAAGCTTTGTAATGCTTTTTTTTTTTTACAAGAATACTGGTGCTAAAGTGAAATAGAAGCTTCACACAAAGATCATAAAGACCTAGGATGAAGAGAGGTTTAAGGCTATGATACTACACCCTAACATATCCATAAAAAATCATAGGGAAAATCTTGCACATGGCATCACTCTTTGTTATCACTAGATCTAAGATGTTTCTGACATTTGTATGTGCTCTCCAAGGTATATAAGGTCATTATAATTGTCTAAGTTAGCTTTAACAATGACATAATTCTTGGTGAGGAAAGTGTGTAACTATTTATGACAAAATAAAGACTCTTCCGCTTAGTGAAAATGGTATGTAAGAGTTGGGATTGGTGTTGTCTCGTGCACATCATGCCTAGGTTTTTTAGGATGAGGAGCATGTGAAAGAGAAGACCAAGAGTTAGAATAAGGTTTATGGATATAATCATGTATATGGCTTGGATTGTTTTAAGAGTGTTGACTCATTTGGGAAGTTAGAGTATGGTGTCTACTTGGCATGTTGTTTTGTGCAGTTTCCTCCTGAAGTTGGGGTTGTCTTTGTGTATCTAGTGTTGTGGGTTGACTTTTCTATTGGTTGTACTGAAAAGAACGTAGTTGTTCCTGTATAGCTAGCCAGAACAACGCTATTAAGTATTTGCACTTGTTGGGATAGTTGTTGGATACCTAGAGGAACTAGAGTCCTTGTGAGGAGATTAGTTACTCTCCCATGTACTAGAGTCTCATCAACCATGGTTTGTAGAAGTTGAAAAGGAATGAACAAGATTTTTGTTCAGGTCCCACAAATAATGCCATTGATGAAGTCATAGAAAAACTTCTCAGAGAAATACTGACTTTTTCTGGTTGATGGGTTCTAGGCCTGGGTTGTATCTATAAAACAAGTCTTTTGGAAACAAAGGATACTTAAATGGTTAAATTAGTATTTAACCTTTTTCTCAAGTAAAAGCTCAAGAAGATGAAAATAGTGTTTTTTGTGTAGAAAATGGATGTGTGTTCTCTGTTTTGTTAAAAAAATGTTCTTTATGTTGTTTTGTTTAGATGAATCATCCTCTCTTCTTTCTCAAAACTTGAGAATATATAATTTTGAAAAATATTCATAGGAATATATGTAAAAAGTACAATTCACGAATAATAAACCGACGTGAGATAAAAATAACTCAGTCAAATCAAAACTTGAGCTTGGTTAGGCCTTGGCCTATCTAAACTTCACGGAGTTCGGTTGTGCCTCGACCTAGTCGAGCTTCACGGAGCTTGGTTGAACCTAACCAAAAGAAAAAAGAAAGAGTAATTAGAGAAAAAAGAGGGTAGCTTGATTTGGTCATGACCCCACCAAGTTTCAACAAACAAACTTTTTTAAAAAAGTTTTATTATCAAATAACCTTTATATTTTTTGGATAATGCAAAGTTATTTTTCTAACCCTAAAGTTAAAAATCTTAATATTTTGTCAATATTCATAAGTACATAGGATATATAATTGATGATTGTATTTGAAGAATTTCATAAATTAGAAACATTACTAGTACCTATTTTAAAATATTTTTCTCTTTAAAATTCATCATTTATAAATTTAATAAATGCATTAAACAAATAAATTGTGGTATATAATTTTTTTAATTAAAAATATATCAAAATAATTTTTTTATATTAGTAAATTATTAAAAATATTTTAAAAAAAATATTAATTTAATATTTAAAAAAAAAACTTTCAAAACCATTTCGAAAATCGAGATTGAAACGTGTTACCAAACGAACTTGATACATTCTGACTTAACTACCGGTCGCTGTTTGAGTTGGTGCGCGCACTTCGGGAGACGAAAGCAACTGTTTTCATACAAGAACAGAACTAAATTTGCAAACCAACTACAGGAGTTGCCTAAACAAAGAAAAAGAGGGACACAAAGTTACCTTTATTACGTGACATTTGCTGATGTTGACAGCCGGGCGGGGAATTCAACAAACTGTCAATGGCGACAGGACATAACTATTAACTACCATTCTCGAGGAGAAGAAGAGGAGGCTGCTAGGTGAGACTGTCCGAAGTGCGTTCTCCCAATCCCACAACCGCTGTCACGTCACCAATGCATCTGCCGACCTTCCTATTTCCCACTCCAGTTACAGAAGAAACAGAGTAGAATTATCTACTTGCTTGTTCATTTTCTTTTTGGGAATTCTCTATAGTATGCTGCTACATGCTTTCACGTTTTGAGTGCTCGTAAATTAATTTGTCACGGATCAATGGAAGAACCACAACGTAACGAACAGCATCAACTTGTACCTGCAACGTCTTCTTTTGCATCAACTTCCGTTGATGGTCCCTCTACGTCATCAGTTTCTGCTTCTCATCTCGTCGTCGAAGAAAATCAACAAGAGAATGACGAGTCAGTAAACATCGAGGGTAACTCTGGTGGTCATCACCACGACCAAGAACAAGAAAGAGAGCACCCTTCTTCTGCTGTGTCTTATCGTTTAAATATATCCATGTCCAACGCAGCAGCTAATCAGATGAGAGATGATGTTTGGTCATGCCTTGCTCTTCTCATTGCTTTCTGGTTCTTTGGTTCGTTCCTTCTCCTTCTAAATTGCTTTTCCATTTTTTTTGCTTTAATCTAAATTGTTAACTATCTGTTAATGATTAATTTTAAGCAAGGATTTAATTTAATTAATGTGAATTGCTTTGACAAGTACTGTTGTCGACTCTCCGTGATTATGCTATATTGTTTCATCATCGGCAGCTTCCCTGACCATCATTCTTGGATACTATGGATCTGTGAGCTTGGAATTGGGGCCGAATTGCTCACGCCTTGTACAACCTAACCCATTATTTGTTCAGTCTCTTAAAGTAATTTTTTTTTTTTTTTGGGTTTTTGTTTGATTTTACTGCTGCTATTATTGGTAGTGCCGATCTCATTAGATTTGTTGAACAGGCAGGGGAGTTAGGTAAGCCAAAACCGGGACCGATATTATATGGATTTTACAAGCCTCCGCCTTTGGATGTTGAAATCACCTGGACGCAAAAACATGATGCAGTTGTACCAAAGGATTTTCACAAGGCAAATCTTTCCCTCTTTTTATAAACCTTCCTTGTGAATTATTCATGTACCTTGCTTTCATGTGCTAACTAATTACAACTATTTTAAACTATACTCCACTGACTATGAACTGTTATCAGCAGGAGTGGGCGCTCTTTCTGAACAAAGGGTCTAAAGTGGACATCTCTTACAGTATTAAATCCCTTGGCGCCTCTCCTTTGTCCCTTGTGATTGCCCAAGGTCTTTTTCCTGCTGCTTATAGGCAGAGAATTTGATGGTCAATACATTTTTTCTCTCTTCTTTAAAATGAAAGAAGAGATTCTTTGTTCGTGGTTTCCTGTTATATTATGAGTAGCAAATTCTTTTGGAGTTTGTAAACCCTTCAATTGTGTCTGGAAGACCAGGAACCATCCTGTTGGAGTAGCTTATTGTTTGCTTTGGTTTACTATGGACCATCACAGCACATTTATATCTGACACTTATGGGAGCAAGTGTATCACTGTCTCCCCTACTCTTCACACTGCATATGCCTTAATCACAGGCATCGGAATCTCTTAAAATCTCTTCTTATTCCAGTATCATATAAGCTTCTATCATGCCAATAACTGTTCCTGTTCTATTGTCGACGTCTTGCTTAGAGTCGCAGGCCTATCATCAACATTTTCTGTGTACTGCTATGTTCAAGTGTAGTTTTTCAATAAATTTATATGCACAACTAAACATTGAAAACTTACGTCTTTAGTTCATTTATCTATTTGTTTCCTTTTCTTGTTGTCTAAACCTGCAGGTACAGAAAGCCTTATTGAGTGGATAGATGATCCATCATACCCTAACACAACTTTGTCTTGGAATATCATAAATGGTAGTATTAATACTTGAAGTTGTCTCTCTTCTAGAAAAAAATTTCTTTCCATGGAATAGGTGGTTCTGATATTGTCATCTTTACAGGAAGTGGTAACATCCAACAGGAAATTCCAACATCATCTTCTTATTATATTGCTGTGGGAAATTTTAACTCCGAGGAAGTGAAGGTCTGGTACATTTTTAAGATCTAAAGATCATGATGGACTAATTATTCAAGTCCTTTTTGTTCAAAGTAGATTTGCGTATATTGATTTTTGAGCTTGTCAAATCAGCCGTGAGAGTGAAGTTATTTTTTTTTTCTTTTTTTTGGCGGCATCTGGCATTTTCCTAATAATCAGTGTGTCATTCTCTTCTTTTGTTTTTTTGCCTCACGTAACACTCCTTCGTATAAACATGTCCGCCAAATTATTATTTTTTAGAACAATATAAACAACAACATTAGATGATTTATATCTATTGGTTCGGCATTATACAGGTGGAGCTGAAGTTCATTGTGAAATCTTTAATCTATGACATAAGTCAGGCATATTACAGTTGCCCCCTCAGTAATCATTTATGCAGTTTACAGCTGTTTCTCTTAGGGACAACTACTGCTGTCCTTACGTCTCCAGGCCCTGCTGAGGTACAAGGCTAACATACTGTTTCTTCCTTTTCCTCTTGTGCTTCTCATATTCTTATGTAATCAGATTGGTTTGTTAAGCTAAATATTATATTATCAGAACATCCCCCATAGATCTTAGAAGGAGTATGGATATCTGCAGTTTTGCCTGCCTTTCTAGCATTCGAAGGGAACAGTGTGATCAATAGATCACTGAACCTGAACTATTGTCTTTAATGCTTCCATAAGTAATCTGTAACTGTATTCATTATGTATGTTCCATATATAGACACTACTTCTTCCATTGCTCCATCCCCATATAGCAGTACATGGATTATAAAGTTTGTTTTCCATCCATGAATAACAAATTACTGTTCTTTCAGGGTGCTTCAGATGAAGACTGGTATGTCAAATTGTCTTATGGGCCAAGATGGATCATATATATTATTGGATCAGGTTATTTTAATGGCCATGCATATCATTTCTATTCAACTGAAAAAGAAAATCCCCATCTTTACGTCAGCTGGCACTCCACACGCAGGTGTGATGGCTGTCCTACTCTTGTTAGCCTTGAGATTGTGTAATATGTTCCGACCTCCCGGCAGAGATGGATATGAAGCAGGAGAAATAGAATCTGAACGAACTCCGTTGCTTTCTCAAAAAGACGATGACAGCTCAAGCTGGGGTTCATCTTATGATTCCAATTCACATGAAGAGGAGGATCTGGAAAAGTGGCTTGCAGTAAATTGTATAGAAGGAAAATCAGTGGCAGAAGGGGAAAATCTGCGCCGTCTTTGTGTCATTTGCTTCGATGCCCCGAGGGACTGCTTCTTTCTTCCATGTGGCCACTGTGCTGCTTGTTTTACCTGTGGAACAAGGTACTTATAAACTGCCTTAGTTGTTGGTGATAGGAATCAGGAATTGATGGGTTTCATTTAAATTTCACTGTCATGACTTCAAACATTCCTGTACATATCTGAATGCAATTTCTTTGGAATTAGAGGAATATGATACGGAGTACATTTTTTACACTGCAGGATAGCTGAAGAGGTTGGCGCTTGCCCCATATGTCGTAGGAGCCTGAAGAAAGTGAGGAAGATATTTACAGTTTGAGCAGTATGAGCATTACCTGCAGACTCTCTCTGTCAACGTAAACCTTTTCTACGATCCACAGAATACATTTTTTTTCTGTTTCGTGGATTCAATTCATACAGCTTTTGTACAAAGAGATAGTTCCATGTAGGATTGTGTAAGAACATTGCTGGAAATAGTGATGATTTGACAATCAGATTAGCTCTTGCTGAATAGTCATGCATTGATCATCAGACATTATGCGACCTCTCCAATTAACGCAGCGTATAGCCCTGCATTTCCCCATGCATTAAAAATTAAATCAAGCGGTCTCTTATAGAACTGAATCGCAGGAACTTTCTGGCCAAATGTAAACTCAATCCAACGATCAGATAAAAGATTAAAGGGTTCTTATCAGATTATGTGTTCTTATTTTCTTCTTATTCGTGATTATATTTGCTTTGAGATTTCTTTTTTCTTTTTATCAGCAGCATTGATGGAACTTCGTGGGCTATTAGAAACTTGACTATGAATTTCGCACATTTGTATATAGTTGAGATTAAAATTATGTAAATTGCAATATTAGCATTCTCCATAAGGAATTATCAAAATGGATGAGGTTACATCAATTTTCGTAATGTTAACGCCAGCCGGGAACGATAGATAACGAATAAATTAAATAGCAAGAAAAATACTATTCACTTCAAATACTAATTAGAAATATAGAAAAATATTCACTTCAAATAGAAAAAACTAGAAAGAAATAATAATACAAAAGGAAAAAAAATAGAAAAAAACATAAACCCTAAGTTAAAAAAACCAAGAATTAAAAATAACTACAAAAAATATTTATTTTTTCAAAAAAAACTTTCGCATCAGATACCGATAGCAAAATATAATTAAGTTTGTTATAAGTCAAAACTCTCAACAATCAAAAACACCATAATTAAAAAAAGACTCTCATAATACTTAGTTTTTATTCATTTAAATATCGCTTGTCAAAAGACAATTACAACCTTTTATATAGAAAAACCTAATAACACAAAATAGAAAAAAAAATAAAACTTTCAAACTGATAAAAATATTTATCTACCCCCAAAAAAATTTCTTGGTACCAACTGAGTCAGAATGTAAGGATATTCAAAAAAATCGGTTCATCTATAATATTTGCATTATTTAACATGATTTAATCCTTCAAAGTTAGATTATGTGGACAGTAATAATAGTGGATCAAAAACCTAATAAATAGATATCACAAGTCGGGTGATGAGTTAGTATTTTTGAAATTCGGTCAACCTGACCCAACCTATATACCTTTTACTCATTTTTCTTTTTATATTTGATAGTTTATGGAATGAGTATTTATTTTTATTTTATTTTATTTGAAAATGTTTTCACTCCAAAATTCTTATTAGTAGGTTTCTTATTAGATTACTTTAAAGTAACAAAAAAAAAAGGTTTGTCTTTTTTTCTAGAGGGGAGGGAGAAGGTAATTATAATTTAATGGTGGTGCAAGGTATGAAAACTAAATATAATATTAAAGGTGTCATGACTCGAGTCAACCAAGCAAACTCTCAACACAAGTCTTGCTAGTCATCAGACTCAATAAATTTTTTATCCCAGATATTATTTTTCATTTAATTATATGACAATAAAGAGCATGATAATTTTTTTGTATGAAGCATTTTTTAAAGTTTAAAAAAAAAAACATAATAGGTACGTGAGGACTTAGACAACAAAACTAGATTATTGATAACAATTCGTGAAATTATATTCTTTTAGAATTGAATTAAATAAAAATATATATATTATCGATAACAAAGGATGAAATTGTATTTTTATTTAAATTAAGAGGTATAAAAAAAGCATTAAACTAAAAAAAAAGTAAATAATAGTCTAGGTATTGCGAATTAACCTGTTAAGTTTATGATTCAGCTTATAAAATCAATCGACTCAATAATTCCTTTTATATTAATTTTGTTAACCTAAATATAAAAAATAAATAAAAATTAAAAGGAGCCCAAACATGTAGGTCTAATGACCAAATATGCCTGGTCATTAAAAAAAAAAAAAAACCCAACATGTCTCGGCATTAAAAAAACAGCCACGAGGGCTTTCCAGCTCAACCTGTATACTTGGCTGTCTGAAATATTTTTAATTTCTTGGTTGCCCACTCTATTTTTTAAAAAAAAGTGTACATCCATTTTTCAGACTTTTCATGTAATGAAATCATTTTATTGCCTCCTAGTTCGCACCGCGGACTTTCTTTT
>Ga0325404_1008825_pt1 | contig 10328 bp, 4 predicted proteins | sample PopdelMetagenome_18_FD_205664 | JGI IMG/M metagenome (GOLD analysis project Ga0325404, IMG submission 205664) | Populus deltoides microbial communities from Bellville, Georgia, United States - Xylem-Control-R1 | ecosystem: Host-associated > Plants > Phyllosphere > Stem > Wood/Secondary xylem...
CGGATTGTTCAATTTGGTCATTAATTAATTCTTTTAATTTTTCCCTTTTGGATTAATTTCAATTAAATCCCTAAATTATAACACTGTTTACAAAACAGTTCTTAATTTCCAGATTGTTCAATTTGACCCTTAATTAAATCTTTAACTTTTAATTATTTCAAAATTGATCAATTAACTATCAAATTTTATAATTACATCCCCAAACTTTAAATTTTGTGTTGTCTTAACCCCATTATCAACTATATTTAATTTTTATTATTTTGTTTAAAAATTGGGTTATGACAATTATTATTGGAAAAAAACATAGATTTGGTTTAAAAGAAAAAATATCATCATCATCATCATCATCGAATTTAAAAAGAAATATTATTATCATTGAAGAAAAACCATATATTTAATTTGAAAAAAATAAAAAAAATATAAGAACTTGGATCAAGTGAGTTTGATATTATTATTAATAGTATAAATATTATTTTTTATTATTATTAAGGGAGCGGATCTCAGAAACTTGAGTTTAACAGGGAAGATAAACACATGTAAATTGGGTTTGGCTTGGCCACAAGACCCAAGATTCTTGAACTTGGCATTGAGTCTGGAAATGGCCGCAAGATCCAAGAGAGTTGAGCCTAGAAATGGCCGCCAAACTCATTTGTCTTGGGTGTGACATGACCTCTAGACTCAAATTTCTTTTAAAATATTTTACAAAATATAAAATATTTTTTTTATGTATTTTATAAAATTTATTTATTGACCGAGCGCAGCCAATACACCAGTAAGAAGAATCATAAATATGATAATTATGTTTTAACATTATCATTATGCTTTGTGACGAAAAAGCCGAGGTCCAAAAGAGGTTTGCTACAGTATAAACCATTTATAATAAATCAGATGAGGCCCATAGAAAGGTTTCATTTAAATCCACTGAACTTTGTGAGAATGAAATGCGATCTGCAAGTAAAAGGGTCATAGACATCAAGGATATCGGCATAATTACATAGCTCACGAGAGAAGGGCTTGGCCCATTTACACCACTAACAAATGGGCCCATAAGCCATTTCCAGTTTCAACTTGCTAAAAATTTAAGTGCTTTCTAGTAGCTTTTTTGACCGATGAAACTTCAAAACACACTTGAATTTTCGTGACTAATTCAAACATATTACAATATAGTGTTAGTTTTTCGTGTCATAAGAAGATAAGATAGGGACCATAACATCCTCTTCCCTTCTTTATTAAAGATTTGGATGCTTAATTATTGAGTTCTTTGCCAAATAAAATAAAACGAATCATGATCTACTCGATAAGTATAAAGCTATTAATGTCAACTGTTCTTGGATGCAAAGAAAATATATTGGTAAAGAACATTCATGCAACTACATGAGAATCATTAACTGTTCTTTAATTCGCATGGAAATTGCATACGGATCGAGTGACGGAAATCGGAATTATTCTTGACTACGTACAAACAATTAAAGGAATAAAAAGTTGAAAAAACTAGATTGGAATTTGATGCTAAAAGTGACATCTTCGTATGATTCTTTAAGCTGTTTGATATCTTTTTTATTTTTGTTATAAAAAAATCTAGAAATTATTTATTTGTTCTTATTTTTTACTTTTGATAAAATAAAAACTAGTTTCAAAACTTCTTGTTTACAAAATGATTTCTAGAATTTCTTAGAGCTTGTTTGACAGTGTGGTTGTGAGTGTTTTTCAAATAATTTTTCGTGCCAAAATACATGCCAATAATGTTTTTTCATTTTTTTAAAATAATTTTTGACATCAGCACATCAAAACGATCCAAAACATACAAATCATATTAAATTTTAGCAAAAAAAAAAAATCAAATTTTTTGAGAACACGGGTTGAACCGCGTTCCCAAACGTTCCCTTAAAGTTAAGCTCTCATCCTATTAACCTATGATTTGGAAATTACTTGACTAGATTAAGAATTAGCATAGAGCAACAAAGTCAGGTTGAGATCGGAAGGGTCAAGATTGGGCATGGGAATGGGTATTTGAGGGTGAAGTTGGGACAAGACCAGAGTATCCAAGGATTGGACAAGGATTGAATCCGAGCATTTGAGAGTTGGATCAAGTTTGGAGTGTTCGAGGATCTGGGTAGGATCGAGTTTAGATTAGGTTCGAGGCTACAAAGAATTCTCCCTTCTGTTATTTTTTCCAACAATGTTTTTTTTTTTTAAAGAAAAACAAAACAGTTATTTGGTTGGACTTTTTTATTTTTTCAAATGCACATAATTGTAACTGGATATTTGAATTAGTGAGATGACTGTTCATGTTATCCAAAGTTGTAGGGTATTGTCATATTCTTCAATTGGGCCACCACGCTTTTGTTTCGAAGGAAGAACTAACATCTCAAGTTTTTAGATTATGCAAGTTATGAACATTACCAAAGGGGGGCCCTTGGGAACAAAAAAATAATAATTCAATCTTTAGTGGTTATGCACATGTACTGCCTCGTCTTGGTTCATCATAGTAACATGAAATCTAATGGCCATTCAATCAATTCTGTTGCAAACTTAATGACAAATCTTGTCAACCTAAAATTGAAAAGAAAAATTGTAAATTCAAGCAAGATTTATATAAAATATGTATTACAAGAGAAAGAGAAAAAAAAACATCAGCATACAAAGGTATTTGAAACTGATTTTCTAGAGCTAATTCTCTTGGAATAAACAAGAGTTTTTTTTTTTATTAATGTGGATATTCGGACCGGCTTGCGCGTACCTCGACTAATTTAATAGGTTCTGAAATTAACGATCATGTAAACCTGCAGTGACCCTAAAGTTTATGAGTTTTAAACTAATGACTTAAAAAAAATAAATTTAAAATCTAATCAGTTAAATTATACTCTTCATGATTGAATTAACAGGAGTTGTAGGAACAAATAATGTAACTGCCTCTGTTGTTTGCTGCTGTCAAGATCACTCTGCCTCTTCCTTGCTTCTTTGTGAATGCTTTCATGCTCTCTGTCTCTATCACTAGTGTATCATGCTCTCCTCCCTTCTCACGAGTTTTTTTTTGTCCTTTTTTTTCTCCTACTGGTGTCCCCCTTTTGTGTATCTTCTTCTCCATTCCTAGTTATTAATGGTGCCGTGATTTCCTCTCCTTTTTATTACGTGAGCTGCTGCAGGATTGCCGCTACTGTGATCTTTTTTCCCTTTTCTTTTCAATGAATGTATCTTTCCTTTTTGTAGCTGAGGATTTCCTGCTTTCGATTTTTTGTCGTGATTCCAGTTTCCTTAGCCGTTACCTCTGCTAATGTTGTGACCTTCTCCACCTCTTTATGCCATTGATTCTCTTTATTTAGAGGAACACAATGGGATTTTCTACATCATGACTGTAGCTGGTACGTTGAAGAACCAAAATCATTGGATTTGGTTTGCTTGGGGATCAATTACAATATGAAATTAAGGCATAATGTGATTAAACGAGCCAACCCTTGAAGATTGTTTTGATGAACCTAGCCTGGAAAGTGGCGGAAATGCTGGCCACCAACCTCTTTTTACTCAATTTATGGCAGAAATGTGATCTCTTAACTCAGAGTTATAAACAACACGCTCGTGATTACCAGAATATTTTTATTTGAGAATCAATTAAGAGCTGAGATTGAAGAGAAAAGAAAGACAAAAAACATTGTGATGTATGGTTTTTTTATTGAAAATATATTAAAATGACATATGATTTTATATTTTTTTGTTTTTGACAAACTAAAACCATAAAAAAACATTTAAAATATTTTTTAAACAAAAACAATTTAAAAAATAAATTACAAAGCAAAAAAAACCCTTCACCATGTGTAAATCAAGCCACTTATCAATGAAAACAATACCACGTGCGCAACGATGTGATAAGAGAGAAATTGTAACGTAAACGGATTGGATCATAATTAAAGGTGAAGTTCTCAGCGGAAGGTTCCTTTTGTTTTCACGTTTCCAGCAACCATTAAGCACGTGAAATTAAGCTTCACTGCTCGCATGAGCCTTTAGTCACTGGACGGAGCACAAAAATCTAATCAAATCATTCCGAAGTTCACAATCACATCACATCAAAATCAAAACAAATAATTTTGCTTTATCTCGCTCGCCGAATTTGCTTCAACTAGCTTTACTTTTAATCAGAACCCGTGGAGTAATTGCAAAGTTTCAATTGAAAAATGATTGTCAAATTGTTCGTACCGAGGGTGTGCATCATTTTGACCTGGAATTTATGCAAAGGAGTCTCAAAATATTTGCATTTGACTATTTCTGGCCGAAAAGAATTAAAGGAGAACAAAAGTCCAAAAACGTTATGGTGAGGGGAAAAAGAATTCACATAGGCGCTACCGACGAGAGCCTTTTGCATCGAGGCTAGATAATTTTGTTAAATTCTCGAAAAGAAAAGAAAAGATGGTGGACGAACATTATTTTGATGCGAATGTTAAAGAAAGCTACGTATCTGGTGTGATATCTTTATTTTTTTTTCTTTTTAGAATCCATGAAAAATAAATTTGAAGATGTGGCTTATTTTCATTAATTAGCAATTATAAATAAATAATTGCATTGAAAACTGTGTATTTAACTCGTCAAAGCGTATAATAGGAGTTTTTCTTTTCATTTGTTTACAGAGAGAGATTTATTTATGTTCCATTTGGAGCCATGGTTGGAGCATAGTTCTTGGACCATATTTGGGGTCTAATTTGGATTGGATTGGGATTTGGATTACTGGATTGTTGGTTTGAGTATTGGATTACTGTGTCAATTTGAGTTTGAGTTTGTTATTTTTATTTAAAATGATATTATTTTAGTTTTTTTAATTCTTTGATTTTAATTTAGATAAATTTTATTTAGTTGCTAGTTTATTTGTTGAACTATTCAAATTTAACTAGGTTAATATAAAAAATAATTTAAAATAAAACATCTAGTACTGTAGCCTCCAAATTGCTAAGTCATTTGCTAAATTTAATAATTATGGTTTTGAAATGCTACAAACCCACCAAATACTACAACATAGATTTGGTAATGAATATATGTATATAAAATAAGAAATGTTTTTTTTTTCTTTTATGAATATGGTATGGACTTGATGGCGGGGAGCAATATCATTTAGAGATACTATTCCAGCTATTAAGTCAATTATTTTTATAAAATGGAGTCATGTATGATGATAATATTATTTATAAATTTATAAATATAAATTTTTGTAAAAATCTTAATGTTGAATTTTAATTGTAAATATTATTTGTTATTTAAATTTGATTTTTTTTATGTTCATGTTAATGTATATGTGAATTTATTATAGTATTCATGCTTTTTTGAGATATCTTTTTTTGATGATTCAAGTGAATTTAGATTGGATCATTATGATATCACTTAAATTCATTAAGTGTGAGTGTTGATATTTGAGCCAATTTCAATCAATATAATCTTAAATAGACTTATGCCAATCATTTGTTCACAATTCTTACAATTCCAATGCCCGCATTTCAAAAGTAAGGATTAAACATTATTATCAGGCTCATGTCTCAAATCATTTCCCCATGTTATACTTTTTTTTTATCTTTAATAACATACAAATATTAATTTTGACAAACTCTTTGCATGTAAGTCATTAAACACCTTTATTATTAAAAACAAACACAAAACACCTTATCTTAGATAGGATTTATGAGGTGATTATTATCTTTTCTATTACATAACTAACCCCTTACCTAAAACCTCTGAAGACCAATTAAGATTTTCTAGTTACCATAAAACTAGGTGACGACTCATTTTTCTATCTTTACCTTTTTTAATTGTAGTTCGCCTTGATATTCCTACTACACACAGAATTCATTTGTACATCCTAATTGTTCCAGTATGCCTAAGAAGAGAAATAAATGCATTGAAACATACAATATGTATCTAACAACTAAATAATTTTCACTGGGTTGAGAATCGTGGTTTGAAGCATGTAAATAAAATTAAAAAACTTCATCTCAGGGAACACAAAGAAGAAAAAATGAGCCATTTTAAGAATTAAAAAAAAATTCATCGGATGCTTATTGAACCATGTATATCGGTTTTGTTTTTATGGCTAAAAATTTAAGAACAATAACAATTTTATCATAAAAGACATCTTGATGATCTGATTTAGTTTTTAGGATTGATAGGGGAAAATTTGAAGGAAAAAAAGTCGCAACTTAGTTTATGGTAACTAAGAAATACTAACTGTTTTTCAAAGTTCTAGGTAAGAAGTTGATTATGTAATAAGAAAGATGACTATCACCCTATACATCTTACCTAGGATAAGTTGTATTGCGCTTGTGTTTAATGATAAAGGTGTCTATTATGCTTTTGCTAAAAACTTGCCTAAACTTGTATGTGTCTTCTCATAAAAAGGATCACTAAACCTAAAACAATGACTTGAGACTTGAGTCTAGAAACAAGACTTAATCCTCACTTCTAGATTATGAGTTTTGAACCTGAAAGGATGATAAATAATAAATTAGGATTTGAGCCTGTCTCCTAGATTATGTTAAAAATAGGTCCAAAGTCTTACACTCACACTTAATGGCCTTGATAGGGCCACGTTAACCCAGTCCAAGTTTGTTTATAATGGTAGAGTGACACATATTACAAGACCTAAAAAATAACCTAGTAATATTTATAAAAAAAATGTTCATATTCTTCTTCTTCTGTTTTCAAAAGTATATAGCAAGGTTTAAAATTTACAAGGACAAAACCTTTTAAAGGATTTTACCATCATTGGGTTGATTATTCGATAGAAAAAAAACTTCATATTTTCTAAAAAAACACAAAGTTTCAACTTCTCATAAACAAAACCCTTTTAAGAATTATATCATTCATAGGTTGATTCTTTTATATAAAGAAAAAAAATTTTATTTTTATTTTTTAAAAAAACACAAAAGGTTCTACTTCTTATGAATATAACCCTTTTAATACTAATACCATTGATTATTTGATAATTTTTCTTTTATTTTTATTCATATTAAAAATTATCCCATTATTATTTGAAAAATTCATCAAGCATAAATCTTCTTATCGAATCAAAATCATGTCCACACATAGAAACGACGAGTCATAAAAACCGATTATATCCATACATCAATCAACAAATCCTAATAACAGAAAAGTAAAAATTACATCCAAGAAAACCAACAATAAACAAGCAAGTACATTTATGCATAAAAAATCAACAACATGTCATAAATTACTCAAAACAAATAAATTGATGTGTTAGGGTTCAAAATTAACCTTTAGAAGGTGTTGAAGCATTTATGCAAGAAATTGGATTGGTTCTCGGTGGCATGTGAATGATGCACTGTTTTATATTCTCTCTTTCCACATCAACGGTGAGTTTCATCGTCATATGTGGAAATGGATTGGGCCACCTAAAATTTTGGTTTTCTCCCTCCCTTCTTTTTTATCCTCTCTTGTAGCAAGCTTGACTACTATTTGATGCTGCTATAATTGTTTGATCTAGGTTGTGGTGGCTGCTCACGTGCGTTTCGGCCAAGATAGAGATGGTAGTTGTTGCTGTGAGGTGGTTGTTTGGGTGGTCTCGGGCTATAAGGGAGATATATGCGGTATTGGCGAGATGAAGATTATGGGTTTGTGGTTGGTGAAGTTAAGTAGCTGTTGTGCTACAAAGAGATAGGGGGTTATATGTTGGTTGACAGTGCGTTGTTACTATTTGTGTGAGGAAGAGGTTGCGACTATAAGGAGGTGGAAGATGTCAGGGAGATGTGACTAGTGTTAGAGAATAATATAAATCATATCCTGAGACCTCACCTAACAATTTAAGCTATTGGGTTGAGATGGTTCCTTGAAATGGTATCAGAGTCTTATGACCAAACGGTCACGAGTTCGAATCTCACCATCCCTATTTATTTGATAAAAAATCAAGCATGAGGTAATATGAGCATATGCAAGTTTAAAGCCCAAAGAGTTGTCACTTGAGGGGGTGTGTTAGAGAATAATATAAACATATCTTAGGACCTCACCTAATAGTTTAAGTTATTAAGTTGAGACGGTTCTTTGATAACTAGGAGGAGAGGAGATGAAAATAAGTGGCTAGTTTTTTTTTCTTTTGTTTTTGATGGTGTCGTTGGCTTTTTTTAGGTAGCCTCTCTCTCTCTCTCTCTCTCTAAATGTATTCTTCCTTTGTAATTTTTCTATTGGATTTATGTGTTTTTAATCTCTTTATTTTCTTTTCTTCCGTGGGTTCTCTCATGTTATTCTCTCCTTTATGGGTTCTCTCATGTTTTTATTTTTGGTTTCTTTTCTCCGACTCCTCCCTTTTTTTCATATGTATTTGGTCTATTTATAGCTTAGATTTTGCTTGTCTATTCCAACTCTTCCTATCCTTTATCTCATCATTTAGTTATCTCATAGTTATGTTGGAGAGGTATTCCAACTCTTATATTTATTTTGGCTCCTTTTTCTTTACCTGCCTGTCATTTTACTTTTAATTTTTTCAATTATTATTTTGGTTTTTTTTATATATATTGGAAAATAGAGGGTAAAAAACCAGACAAATTAATTTTATAATTATACCATGTATACTGATTGCACATGAAGAATAATACATTTAATGAAAAGGCAGTATAATTTGAGATTACTTTTCCTAATTGATACCAAGCAGTAATTAATCTTGAAGTCATGATAACTCCTCAACTCCATGCTGGACCATAATGGTAAAACAAATCAAATAACAAGACGGTTTCTATTTTTTTTATATATAAATTTTAATTCCTAGTCCATACACATTATTAATTTACAATGAATGAAAGAAAAAAAAACCCAAGTTAGCAGCTACCTTCCTCGGCAGCAAAGGGAATACGGAAGTACAAAATCTTCAAGCGTTCAAGTACCTGATGCGACCATATGCAAAACTCATAAATTAATGGAAAAAAATTGAACTGAGACGAAAGATAAAGAAAGAAGAAAAGGGCATGCAGCAACACTATTGTGAACTGATGAGAAGAGGTAGATGGGCAAAATTAGGTTCCTGGCCTTAAAATGACATCGTTTTGAGTTGCTAGTTTTGGAAAGTTAAACCTCTTTTAACCACCCATTTAACTCATTAGAATATCTAATACTATTAAATATAATAATGTGGGATATTAGTGTGAGTTTTTCCCTCGGTTTTTCTAATTTAATGAAACATTTGTATGACAAATCATTTATTCAACCCTTCTATTAACTATTTTGAACGAATACTGATGGAAGGATGACACTAAAGGTATTATTAGATAGTGTTAGTTGTGAAATAGACTGTTGAAATTGACAAGGGGTGATATTATGAATGAGGTAATATGTCAAGGATATTTTGGTAGTTTATCCATAAAAAATCCCATTAATTTTCATTGTATTTTATTGAGATAAAAAGAAGAAGAGGGCTGTAACAAATATTTCTTTCAAACGAGTCATGAACTAATAAGTGGAAAAAAAAACATGAGATCATGACATAATACGGATCAAATTTATGTCATGATCTCTACTCTAGGAGGTCTAATCGAGTTGTTAAGTGCGTCTTATTCAGACATTATAATAAGAATTGAGATTTAAAGAAGGTAGTAGAAAAATAATTTCTTATGAGTACATCAATTTAAATATTAATAGCTTGATTGAAATGTAATTAAAGAAGAAAAAAGTTTTTATTTAAAGTAAAAACTGATCAGCGAATATATATGTCTATTGTTAAAATAGAAAAAGAACAAAAGAGCGTCCATGCCAGTGCTAACGATGATGCTGCCGAAGATATAAACCTGCGATCACCATGTTTCTGTTGCGATATTTTACTTGCCTTGACACTTGACAGGACTGCGGACAATCAATTCAACTTTGGACCATCTAGTGCTAGAGGCACTACAAGCTTTTTCTTAAGAAATACAAATAAAGATAAACCTTTTTTAAGATCCTATTTTGCCAAACTTAATTAGTTAGATAGGATGGATTTATAGTAGAATAATTATGTTCCATGGATGTCCAAATACAATTAAAATGATTTTTTTTTTCAAATTTAAAAGTACGGGAAAGAACTATATGAAACATTTTCTTAACATGAAGAGAGGTGTTAATTAGAGCTATTACTAAAGCCCAGATGCTTACTCCGGAACGCCATAATCCACTTTTCATCCGATCTGTGATTCTCCTATATATTAGCATCTGGGGCACTTAATTAATCTAGGCCTCCGTTTGAGGATAGATCACTTCAAGTCGCTAATATATATCAGTAAAGTTGTGTTCCAGGGTATGAAATTGCGAAGATCGCATGAATCTTGTTATTTCACTTTTCTTAATCCCTTCGCACTAGTTTAACCAAATAATTA
>Ga0325404_1008828_pt1 | contig 10325 bp, 9 predicted proteins | sample PopdelMetagenome_18_FD_205664 | JGI IMG/M metagenome (GOLD analysis project Ga0325404, IMG submission 205664) | Populus deltoides microbial communities from Bellville, Georgia, United States - Xylem-Control-R1 | ecosystem: Host-associated > Plants > Phyllosphere > Stem > Wood/Secondary xylem...
TTATTCATTAAGTATTTCAATTGCAATTAAATAAAACAAAAAGGAAATATCTAAGCTTTATTCTCCACCTCTGCTCTTCAACATATGCAACTTTCAATCATGACAGGTCATTAAAGAATCATATCAATCCATCCCCCTAAGAAGGGCCTTGTCCTCAAAGCCGAACTTTGAATAAGTTTTGGAGAAATGCCATAAGTTTTCCTGTATAGCATCTTCCGGGGAAGCTCTTTTTCATTGAACCAGAATTTCTGTTTTCAAACAATATTTTTCCTTCTGAATAACATGATGGTCCAAAATAAACTCAGGTTCTGGTAGCAAGGATGCATCTGCTAAGAGAGGAGGAAGGGTTACTGTAGTGGTATCAGAGATCGGCCTCTATTTTTTCTTGAGCAAACTGACGTGAAAAACATCATGTATTTATGCCTATGCTTGAAGGGCTAGTTTGTACACCACCGTTCCTATTCAGGCAAGAACTTTGAAAGGTCCAAAAAATCTAGATGAAAATTTCAACAATCTTTGGAAAGCCTCTGATTTTTTGCGGTAAGGTTGCAATCGTAAGAATACACAGTCGCCTACCTTAAAAGTGACCTTGTGGCGATGCATATCTGCCTGTGCATTCATGCGTACTTGTGCTTCTAACAAATTATGTCGTAGTTCACAAAGAATGACCTTCCTTGTGTGCAACAAGTCGTCCACTGCTTGGACTTTTATTGTTCTCGAAACATAAGATATTAGAGAGGGAGGAGGAACACCGTAAATAGCTTCAAAAGGAGACAATTTAGTGGATGAATGGACGATAATATTGTATCCATATCCCTCCCACGAGAGCCATTCCATTCATCTTTTGGGTTGGTCAAAAGTGAAGCAATGTAAATATTGCTCAAGGGTGCGATTCACGACCTCGGTTTGGCCATTGGATTGTGGGTGATAATTGGAACTGAAACACAATGATATCCCCTGCAATTTGAACAAAGATTTCCAAAAAATACTAAGGAATATTTTATCACGATTGATGATAATGGAAAGAGTCACACCATGCAAACACACAACATTGTTGACATAACTGTTAGCTACTGATGTGGTTGTGTAAGGGCGCTTTAGAGTGTTTTTGTTTTTTAGGTAACTTTTGTGGTTGTGGTTTAAAAAAATAAGTTTTAAAAAAGTGTGGTTAGGTGTGGTTAGTTTGATTTATATACGTGTTTGGTAAAAATTATGATTGAGGTTTATGTGTAGAAAAAAAACATGTATAAACAATTTGGTTTAGTTGTGTTTGGAAGTGTGGTTACAGTTGCTTTTCAAAATGCTTTTTACTTGGAAATGTATCAAAATAATTTTTTATTTTTTAAAAATAATTTTTGACATCAGCGCATCAAATTAATCTGAAAATACAATATATATATATATATTAATTTGAAGTAAAGAAAAAAATAAAAAAAATTTCAAAGTTTTTCAAAAGCGCTTTTGAAACACAAAAACAAATAGCATTTTATGAAACTCAGTTAAAAAAGCATGTAAAAAATACTTCACAAAAATTGCGTTCCAAACTTAATTTTTTAGTGGGCCTCGCTGTATAAAACACAGTTTGGTGTGTTACCAAACACCTTATTGTATTTTTTGCACCGCAAATGCAAAAGTTAAAGGTAAACAAACACACCCTTAATGGTATAAAATGTGCATGCTTTGAAAGGTGATTAACAACAACCATGATGTGCATGCTTTGAAAGGTGATTAACAACAACCATGATAACATCGTGGCTTTGTGACATTGGCAATCCTTTAACAAAATCTATAGAGATTTCTGTCCATAATCGTTGTGGAATTGGAAAGGGCTAAAGCAGTCCGGCAGGACGAAGAGTCTCATTCTTTTAACGGTAAAACACATCATAATTCTAAATGAATTGCTTAATAGAGGTGTGGATGCCAGGCCTAACAAAGCTAGCAGAAATTCGGCTAAGTGTCTTTAAGTAACCAAATTGTTCACCTGCTAGAGAAGAATAGGCATCAACCAAAACAACTAGTAGCATTGATGAAGTCGGGCTCAAGTGGATTTTTCCATTTTACATCCACACACCATCCCTTTGAACTCAATTCAAGGACTGATTATTAGACAAAGAAGCATAGTAAGGATGGTGTATTACCTCCTGTTAAAGTGTTGACCACCAATCGATAACTAGAATTGACAAAGCCTGAAATTAGAAAGCAGCAATGCGAGAGAGAGCATCCACATCTTGATTTTCTTTGCCTTTCCAGTACTAAATATAGTAATCAAATCCCATAATTCTCGATAGCCATCTTGCTTGTGAAGGCGTGGTAATTCTCTACTCCAGGAGATATTTTAGACTTCGATGGTCTATTATGATGACAAACAGCTTTCCCGAGAGATATGGTCACTATTTTCGAATAGCCTTTACCAAACCAACATTTCTTTGTCGTAGGTTGACAATAATGTGGCTTTCCCTTTCAAGGCTTCATTGAAATAAGTTATTGGTTGCTTCTGTTTAGACAATATAACACTTAAACCATTTCCACACGCATCACATTCCACCATGAACTGTTGTGTAAAGTCGGGTAGCCATAATACTGGAGGTGACGTGAGAACATACTTCAATTGATTATAGGCCAAGAGATATGCTTCAGTTCAATGAAACCTTACTTTGGTTAGAAGCCTTGTTAGGGGAGTAGCAATCACACCAAACCCCCTAACAAATTTATGGTAATAACAAGCCAGCCTAAGGAAACCACGAACCCCTTTAGGTGAGGTCGACATAGGCCAAGTCTGGATTGATTATATTTTAGCTGGATCTACTACCATGTCTTTGAAAGAAATTAGGTGACTTAAATACCATACTGTAATCAGTTCAAACTTACACTTGGAGAACTTGACATACATCTGGTGCTTAGAAAGAATTTGAAGCACTTATTTTAGATGCTACAGATGATCCGTCCAAGACCTCTTATACATCAGAATATCATAAAAAAATAAGAATAAACCTTCGCAAATGTGGTCGAAAAATGTTGTTCATGAGACTCTAAAAAGAGGCTGGGGCATTTGTCAAACTGAAGGGCATCACTAGAAATTCATAGTGTCTATTGTTAGTCCGGAATGTGGTTTTGTGAATGTCTTCTTGCTGGACGTGGATATGGTGATACCTAGAACGCAAGTCTAGCTTTGAAAAAAATTTCACACCATGTAACTCATCAAGCAACTCGTCAATGACTGGTATTAGGAATTTATCCCTTACCATGATCTCATTGAGTGCCCAATAACCTACGCAAACACACCAAGACCCATCTGAATTTTAATTAGTAAAACTAGTGATGAAAATAGGCTCCGACTAGGCCAAATGATTCAAGTTTTGAGGAATTCTTTGACCAAATTTTCAATCTCAGTTTTCTGGTGGTGAGGATATTTGTAAGGTCTTGCATTAACTGGTAGCTGGTTTGGGAGCGACGAAATCCGATCGTTGTGGCTGTGCATAGGCAGCAACCCAACGAGTTTCTTAAACACATGTGCAAATTCTAATAGTATTTTACTAAGGTCTGAAGGCATTTTGGTCTCTTAAATTAGTGCCTCATTTATAATCTCATGAACAAAAAACCCCATACCTGATAAGTGCAACAATTGTTTTCACTAATGGGAGTGAGCTTGGAACTTTTCATCCCTCGCAATATATGAGTCCAGCTAGATTGTGCGAAGGTCATTCTGAGTTCCTTGTAGTCCATTTGAATTAGACACAATGTCTTCAACCATTGCACTCCCAAAATAGCTTGATAGGTAGCCAAAGAAAATGCGTAGAAATCAACTTGTACTATGAACCCTTGAATTGAGAGGGAGAGTCCCGTACAACATCTAATGCACTCAATAATTTCTTTGTTTTTTACTATTACCTGATTTGTTTCGCCACAGAACACTTGTAATCCAAACTTTGTAACTACGAATTATTCAATGAAATTATGGGTGCTTCCCCTATCAATGAGCACTATCAACTCTCTGTTTTCAACCCTCCCAATAACCTGAAAGGTTTATAGATGTGTTGTTCCAGCTAAGGCATGGAACGATATTTCAAAAATGGCTTATTCGGATAGCTTTATGTCCATATCCATATTAGTTGTCTCCTCTTCCACATGCACATCAACCATCATAAACATTTGTGGTTGCATACAATGGTGTCCTGGCATGTACTTATCATCACAATAGAAACATAATCCATTTTCACGTCTGTCCCTAGCCTCATGTCCCGTGAGTCATCAAACATGTCCATTGAGATTTTCAGACGCCTGAGGTGGTTGCTGAGTGGGGGAAGGTCCAAGCTGTCCCACTGTGGTACTATGTTAAGGTCGGGCTTGATAGGAGGGAGTTACTAGTCGACTTTGGTTACTAGGTTTTCACTGAAATTGGTTTTGTTCTTCAATGAGGTAAGCTACACTAATAGTTTTGGATAATGTTTTTGGTTGCTTAACATGTACATCCAATTGAATGTCGTCCTTCAATCCTGTAATAAAACAATCAACCAAATTTTTTTTCAAAAGTTCGTCTACCTTGTAGGATAATTTTTCGAACGTCTCTTGGTAAGCATTAATTATTGTCATTTGTCTAAGACGAGATAATGCTTTTGACGGATCATTATAATCTGTTGGTCTAAAATGATAGAGGAGGGCTTTGGTGAACTCCTCCCAATGCAATGGACCCCTGTTTTTTGTATACCAATGATACCATTAAAGTGCGACGTTTCCCAAATGAAACGATGCCAACTGTACCTATTGTGAAGAGTCAATATTCTTAAATTCAAAGTATTGCTCAGCTTTGAAAATCCAACTTGTGGGATCCTCGACTTCGCTTGTAAATATCAAAAAATTCAACTCAATGTGAGTGTGATTTCGGTCTAGAATGGAGGTGGTTGATGCGAAAGGCTTGCTGTGGGAAGTCTCTCCTGCTGTGAATGGATTAACTTCTTTGTCAAGTGTGCGATTAGATTGGGCAATTTGCATTGCCTGCAGCTCGACCATGACTCATTGTAGGGCATAACTTACCCGGCCAAAATTATATTTTAATTCCTCAAAGTTGGTATCGTTATGGGAAAGGGCTTTATTGACCTTGTTACGAAACTCCACGTTGGTTTTACTACGTGTATCCATGAACCAAACCAGCTCTGATATCACTGATAAGAACAGAATTTAGGGAAGGAATAAGAAGAAGAAGATTAGAGGTTTGGAATAGTGTGTTTATATTATTCAGCGATGTCTCATCCAATAGAGTAAGTGAGCCTAAATAAGCCACAACGTTACAAAATCTCCCATGATAATAGGAACTCAACTAGTGAAACTGAATACTAGGAAAGCTTTCAACAACTTTTCTGATTACAACTAATTATTTATTGACTATTTCAATTGCAATTAAATAAAACAAAAAGAAAATATCTAACATTTATTCTCCACCTATGCTCTTCATCGTGTGCAACTTCCAATCATGACAGGTCATTAAAGAATCATATCTTAGCAATCATATTTTAATTGCAAGAAGCTTGGGTCTGGCGTGTTTGCCAAACCCAATGTGCTTGGGTCCAGCAACCCTTGCTTAACCCAAGCAAACAACAAATAAACAGAGAAAAATTAAGCATTTTAGTTATTAGGAGAGAGAAAAGGTAAAAAAAAAAACACTAACATCCAAAGAAACATCTCGCAAAAAGATAAGATGAGAAATTAAAAATGAAACTACTATTATAATTTACAGTAAAAAATCTCTTGATTTATAGTGATTTCCCTACACCATTTAGTTTTTGTTATAACAGTTAATAGCCAGCTAGAGTGTATGATTAACTTAACAATTACCTAAGGTCTCTGTTTAATAAAATAAAATTAAGAATAAATAAGTTATATTGGTCAATTATGCTTGAAATGAAAATTACTCTTATTTAATAAAAAAAAAACTTTAAATACAAAATAAAGATAACTTGAGGTATTACTTATCAGACATAAAAAAATATTTTTTAAATATTTTAAAAGATATTATTTATAATTGTGTTTAAGATGATAGCACCCATGCTAACACCTTGGCATTTCTAAAACTATTAATGTGGAGCCATATGCTATGGGTTTTTTTAATTTGGTACAAGGATAGGTAGAAGAGGGTGTTTAATAATTCTGGTTCATCCAGGGGCCACCCATGTACTCCGAAGGTATTGAGTCCTCTTCACTTCAATTTCGTTACTGAAACGGCAACATCTTGTTCGATTCTTTAGTCTAGGCTCTTTGCTCATGGACCCTGTTATTTGAGAAATAAACAACTAGCTTTTCAGTTCTGCAGCCTATAAATGTCACATAACTCTTGATTTCTATTGCATTGGTTGGCATGAAGTTCAATTTGCATGGACCATGGTCTATGGATACCACCTCCTCCCCCTCCCCATATATTATTTTTATTTTCTCTTATTTAATTAGGGTGGACCACTGTCCTTTACTGTAAACCCAGAAACCTTAATTCGATAAAACTTACTAGTATATTATTTTTACAGATTTGAGAATTTGTTCATTAATTGCCCATCTATCTGCCTATCCTAAACTGCCCTCCCTCCTGCCAAGTAAATGCATCTGTTCATTGAATCATCTGATTTTGAAATACGGGAAGGTAGCCACTACAAATTCAAGGGCATTAAGTGAATGGGCTGGGGTCATCCTGGGCCTACTAAAATTTATTATAGGTGGCTTTCTGAGAGAGGCATTTGACGGGCTATTAAAGTATGACTACAGTATCTTGCCTGCAACTGAAAGAATGGTTACCAGAACTTTGTGCCCATCGCCATTTGTTTGTACAGAAATTTCTGTAGGAGAAGGAAGTGCGCCATGTAAATAGAATGAAACATTGATAAATGCCAATTCATTTACAGTACATTTAAATACCTTCAAGAAATCAAATGCCTGTTTATTTAGGGCTCTCATTGTTAATGATTTCACGAGTGCCGTAGACGCTATTTCGATATGCATGTTTTTTCATCTTGTGAAGATCCAGTATTATTGAGGCTCAGTTATTCTTTTCCTTCTTTTTTTTTTACTGTTGTCCACTTTGTGTAATATTCCTAGGTCCGTGGATCCTGTCCCGCCTTTATGAACAAAACTGAGAAAATAAATTAAAAGTGTAAGGTTTGGTGATGGTGACTTAAGGGAACTCTATGATTGGAAGATACAGAGGAGACGGGGAAGACATTGTGGTCGTTTTACGGGTGTAGTTCTGATTGAGGGGATGGTGCTGCTGCTCGCATTTGGTAGTGGAGCTGACCAGAGAAGCCCTGGCTATGAAGACCTTGCTTTGCTACTATGGTTAAAGCATGCATCATTTACTTGGATTTAGGCATCGTTTTGGAATGGAATTGGACTGTAGTTTTTTAAATATTTACGTTTTTTTTTTAAATTAAGATTATATTTTTAGTGTTTTTTATTATTATTTTAATGAATTGATATAAAAAATAAAAATATAAAAAAAAATATTATTTTGATATATTTTTTTTTAAAAAAAAAACACTTTAAAATATACCTATACTATAATTCCAAGCATTACCTTAAAAACGTTCTACAATTCCAAACTCAAGGGATGGATTTGAGTTTGAAAATAATAATATTCCAAATTCCTACCCCTACTTGCTAAATCAATCATAAAACACTTTAAAATATATATATGCTATAATTCCAAACATTACCTTAAAAATATTCTATAATTCCAAACTCAAGAGATTTGAGTTTGAGAATAGTAATATTCCAAATTCTTACCCCTACTTACTAAATCAATCATTTCGTTTTGTTTTCAATATGATATATAATAAAAGTTATGTTTGTTTTTATAGGTTTATTTATAGTTTTAAATTTTTTTTATTATTTTTATTTTCAATTAAATTTTTAGTGTATTTTTTAATTATTTTAATATACTAATATCAAAAATATTTTTTTAAAAAAAATAATTTTTTAATATATTTTTAAAAAATAATATTAAAAAAACAACTCTAATCACATTTCAGATATGCAATAAAATTGCGCAATTAAGGACACGTGCAAAAGAGCAGTTCATAACTTGCTGGAAAGTTGTTTCTTCCATTCAATTGCTTGTGAGATTTCTGATTCAGATATGCATGAAGCATACGGCCCAAGTGTACCAACTTCATTTATGGGAAACAACAATCACTTCTCCAAATTCAGGGTCTTGTTAGTAAGTGGGTTCAAATTAATGACTTTCTTGTTAATTATCATTTTCTTTAAGCTCCATTAGCATAGTCAAAAGAGCTTGAGTGTATTCCCTACAAATTATCAGTTCGAGTCTCATAAATTTCAGAGCCATTAGAGACTTACATGGCTGTTAATTTCAAAGCCCGTGGAATTAATCGAGATACATGCAAGCTGACCCGAACACCAACGTTAATAATATTAAAAAGCCTCACATATTTCTCATGAATCAGGCTTTCTAGGATTCCTTCTTTCTTGGAGAGGATACCATTCCACGTCACGGCATGTCACTAACCCATCACTCCTCTACATACCTAAGCTGCAAGCGGAGTGCGCACGCATCAATAGCAGCAGACATGAGAATCACTACTGGCACCTGGTGTCCTGCTTGAACAACATCATCAGATAACTCTCTCCTAAATTTTGGCAAGGGAAGCCAAGGAAATTCTGGAGTGTTTTGGCGATTTAACACATGTAAAAAAAATAATTTGTTAAATAACATAAGCAGAAAAATATTTAGAAATTTAGCATGGTTGAGAAAGTCGTAAATATCATATGCGACTATTGAGTTGCAGATACCATATGCAATCTCGCGTGTCGGAAATGCTATTTATGACTCATGTTTCACATATGGTATTTGCCACTTTTCTAACAAAGGCGTCTACGGGTATTCTATTCTGCCATCAACTCCCTGCAAAAAAAAAAAAAACAGCAATTCACACAATCACAATTAACCAATTTTTCATCATTAAAACACAATTCACATAAGCAACACATAATATATTAAATCACAAATAACAAATGTACACTGACATTTAAAACAACATAACATTTTATTAAAAAATAAACTAACTATACATTTATCCACAATTATCATAACATAAAATAATATGTAATTATATCTAATAATCTCTCAATCTTGTCCAACTCAAGGTCGGGTCTATAATATCTATGTAGGTTTGAGGAGGACCAATATCATCCTAGCTCGTGGATGGACTTAGGTTGCTTGTGGATAGGTCTGGGATGCTCGTGGATAGGTTTGGGATGCTCATGGACATGTCTAGGATACTCGTGGACGATCCAGCATCCCCAACACTCTCAATCTCTTGAAGTCTGCCATAATATAAATTAAGTGTGGTGTTGGCCACAATACATCCCATCTCATTGACACCTTCACAGATAGTTGTCATTGCTTTTCGAGCTTAATGTGCCCAGTAATTAATCTATATATATACATTAAAAACCAATTACATAAATTACATCAAATTAATTATAGAAAAGTGCTTAATATACCTCTAGGAGTGAAATGTGGGTGGTGAGGGTAACTAGTGGTGGCAGGTTTGGCTTGAAGATCCAACACTAATCGTTGATAGAGACAGAAAGCTTGGCTACCACGGGTTTTGCTAGAGAGAGAAAGATGAGTGTTTTAGAGAGAGAGGAGTGTTTTAGGGATGCTAAGGGGTGTTTTCGATGGTGGAGAGACAAATCTCGGCATATGGTGAGAGGGGAGGAGTGGGGGAAAGAGAGAGGAGGAAAGGAGAGAAAGAAAGAAGAAGTTTGGTCTTTAATTCGAAACAAGTCGCAGATAGCATCTGCAACTCATTTAATGTGTTACGTTATCAATTTTTTTATTGTGTTAAAAAAAAAACTTGAAGGACACTTAGAGAAATGCTTACTTTAGAATGGAAAGATATAAAATGGATTTCCTTTGGGAGGTGGTGAATTGAGATGAATTCCATTTGTTTATCGTGCATGAGAACCTCTAATGCTCGTATGTCACCCTGAAGTATATTCTTTGATTATTCATGATAATATAAGAAACCAACCATATGTTTTGCCAAATTGAGATGTAGATGTGTATAATCACATGACTAACAGAAGCACAAAAGGCGCCCACCCCCTCCCAGTCACAGACAAAATACAAGTAACGCAAGGAAACAATTAAAAAATAAACAACAATCATATGTAAAAGGATATTGATAAACTCTAGCAGTAAATAAGACCCAAAAGGAAATGAGAATCCAAAATAAAAACCATAAGAAAGGTTTTTAATATAAAGCTTAGGTAACATATATAAGCATAATCAAAGTTTCCTTATTATTATTATTATTATTATT
>Ga0325404_1008836_pt1 | contig 10312 bp, 6 predicted proteins | sample PopdelMetagenome_18_FD_205664 | JGI IMG/M metagenome (GOLD analysis project Ga0325404, IMG submission 205664) | Populus deltoides microbial communities from Bellville, Georgia, United States - Xylem-Control-R1 | ecosystem: Host-associated > Plants > Phyllosphere > Stem > Wood/Secondary xylem...
TTTTGTGGGGTGTTTTTTGAGCAGAGGAGGAGGAGCAGGATCAATGAGAAAATGAAGGCACTGCAAAATTTGATTCCAAATTCCAGCAAGGTATATTAAACTTTCTTGGTTTGATTACTCCGTTCTTTGGTTAAGTTATTTAATTGAAATCAAAGAGTTTATCTACAATATGGATTGAATCATTTGATTTCTTTGTATGAACAGACAGATAAGGCTTCAATGCTGGATGAAGCTATTGAGTATCTCAAGCTGCTCCAGCTCCAAGTACAGGTTTGTCTATGCAAAATCATATTTAGTTCTATCATATCTGTTAGAAGATTTCAAGGCATTGTTAAATATAAAGGTTTGATGAAGGCTCGTTTGCCTATTTTGTTATCTATCAACTCCTCCCCGTGGCAACGAGGCGCATGCATGAGTCTAACATACACTTTTTTACTCCTTGGAGAGTTAGTCTATGATCAAATTAGTTTCCGCTATAGGACTTCTGTTGGTGCCAAAATGCAAGTAATTTAGAAAATCGGAGTAGATTAATGTCTGGTTGATCCACTAATCTTGAAGGAGTTCAAGCCTCTTTCTTTATGTTGGGGTGTAGTTAGGTGGTATTTGGTTGGCTGCTATTTACAGGGATTAAGTGTTGGGTTTCTCGGAACATGTAGATGCAGCAAAAACAATAAATTTAAAATTTTTTGAGAGTCCAAAGAATCTTGTTAGACAGATCTAAAGTTGTTTTAAGGTTTTATGTAAAGATTACTTGAAGATTAGATATTGTTTTCGGCTTTGAATATTTGCTTTAAAGGTTTGGTTGTTGCAAATCACAAACTATTCAATTGTTCGGTCTCTAACGGTAATCTACACGAACCATCAATGAGAAATCTCATAAACCCTTTTAAGAAAAGAGGTTGTCCGGCCTCTAACGGTAATCTACACGAACCATCAGTGAGAAATCTCCTAAACCCTTTTAAGAAAGAAGAATTGTTATACCTTAGAATGTCAACTCTTTTCTTTTGTATTTAAGGTATTTCAGTACTGTAATATACTTATTTTTTTCACAATCAATATGAAATACGAGGTATAACTTTCTATTTATAAGAAAACCTAAAAACCCTATAAATAACAAAATATTATATATATATATATATATATTATTTTAGGCTAATTTTAAAATTTTATTCAATCAATTCCCTACTTGATTTTTCTAGGTCTAGAATTATAATTTCCTGTATAAATTACATTCTAGTCCTTAATTTCTAGAACTTATTTATAATCATGTCAAAGAACCAGCTCAACCCAATAATTTAAACTGTTGGGTGAAGTCTCAAGATATGATTTATATTATTTTCTAACACACCCCCTCAAGTGAAAATCTTTTGGGCTTGAAACATCACATGTTCACACTACCTTGTGCTTAATTTTTATCACATAAATAGAGATAATGAGATTTGAACTCGTGACCGCTTGATCATTAAGGCTCTGATACCATGTCAAAGAACCATCTCAACCCAATAGCTTAAGCTATTGGGTGAGGTATCAAGATATAATTTATATTATTTTCTAACAAATCAAGTCACATTTGATTAATCATCCAATTTTAATTTCTGACCAATAATTCTTAATTGTGTGACCCATTAAATTCCCTAATAAGTTGACCCCAAATATAAATCACAATCTTATATAAAGCATGATTAAATAAATTGATTTATTATTAATTCAACAATTAATTGATTTATATTTAAAGATCAAGTATAATGCCTAGCAACTTGTCATAATCCTCAAATATTAGAAAAGTTATAAGTGGTTTGACTTAATCTTTCAATAACCAGTTTTTCAATGTAATTATTATCCCTTTATCAATAATATTTTAATTTAGACATTATAGCATTGAGTGTGTCTATTGTCTACTATGTCAAATCATGTATGTTCTTAATACCATAATCATTGATTATTTGAATAAAAATTAAAACTCTTTTCAAAACTCATTTCACCTTGCATAAGGATTTACAATCAATATTATTTGAAAACATATGGAATATTTTCTCTAATTCACTAAAGGTGATGAATCCTTTCTTGACTATTTAAATACCTTCATATAGTTTATATTATACCCAATATTTGTCCATTTGTTACTTTTGATTAGGATAACGTGTAACAAGATCAAAATATAACACTCTTTATAAAAGATAACTTAGTGATTTCAAATCTAAGAATTACTTACACAATCATCACGTGAGCCTTTCTATAGACACGGATGATCTCTCCATATGGAATTCTCATATGGGTTAATTCAATGTATATGTCATCTGACAAGTATCTCTATATTAGTTCTAAGTATCTCTCATACCTCGATTTTAGAGAATAATTATTTCCTTTCATAAAAAAAAATAATATATATCAGTTTCAACAGTTCAAATTAATATCTAGCTTTATTAGAGTATTGACCAGAAACATTTAGAAGCGATGTTATTATGTAATAAAAATCTCATAATTATAATTTTATTATCCCAAGAATTTTATTTTTACTCTAGATTCATTAATCAAATATAAATATTCAAGATAAATAAATTTATATATATATATATATATATATATATATATATATAAACAAATTCAATATTATATATAACTAACTGATTAATTACATAACATATACACTAACATTAAAAACATACAAGAATTTGCACACATAAACAATGAGGAATCTTTAGATCTATTACTTACCATTAGGATAAACTAGCACCGTTCAATCCATAAAAGCAAAGAAGCTTCACTTGAAAGGAAGACGGTGAGATTTCAGTATAACTGCTTTGGTGCACCTTATGTTGGCATTAAACTTGTTGTTTTCTCTAGTGCAGCAGAATGAGAATGAGTTGTTGTTGTTTTGTTGGGGGGGAATAATTAGTAAATGTTGCATTGACTGTTGTTTGGGAAAATCAAAACATTCCATGTAAATGTTACTTTCATAGTTTCATGAGCTAATATTCTGTGTACGTAATTTAATGTTCCTCCAAAAGCAACATTTGCAGTCAACTGAACGCTGCAACATGTGCATGGAAGCATTACTTCTTAATCTCATATGAGGGCGGAGGCCCGTCTCTGCTCTACGTGAATTGCTCTCCTGACGTAATTTGATTTATTCATCCATTAGTCCTTGAATTTGATCCCCCAGCAGGAACTATTTTTTTCTTTGTCTTCTCCATTAAATCCTAAGTCTAGTAGGGTGATGCCATTTTAGAAAGAAAATGAAAAGGTGAAGGTGAAACTGAGTTTATTTCTGATTTGCCTCAATGATGTTTCATGTTCCAGATGCTATCAATGAGAAATGGAACAAGTTTGCATCCAATGTTTTTACCTGGTGTACTGCAGCCATCACAACTCTCTCAGGTAAGAATGGGATTCGATGAAGAAATTGGATCTAAGCATATGAATATGACAACCTCTGTTCCTTTGGATGGAGAAGCTCGGCTACAGACCATGCTCACTCTTCCAGACCATTGCACTTCTTCAAACCAGGCATCAAATCCAATACATTCTGAAACCTCATCTGGTTTCCAATCAACTATCCAGGCTCATTTCAGCCCCTTTCCACTTCGTGTCTCTTCTGAGGTAACTTTGAATATGATCCCTATGGTAGCAAATGCTGCATATGTAGATGCAGCAATCCTAATCAAGCTATTTTACATGCACACAATTTGAAGGAAACTTGGAGGAAAGACATTTTACCTGGCCAGCAATTGAATGTATGTCATGCTGAAAGGAGTCCATCAGGTGGGTATGCTATGCCTGTGCCCCCCCTCTCCATACAGTTAAAAGCGGCCTGACATTTCTCTGTTTTCTGCAAGAATTTGAGCTGGCAGCCGCAGTTACAACATCACTTTCCTTTGGGATACAAGCATGTGACTTGAAGGACAGTATCTCTCTAGAAGCTTGCGTGATAGGAAGAGACCAGAATGAAGGCGTGTGCTTGGAGAATATGGAGCACAATCTTATACTTTCTCAAGATCTGAATAGGTTTGATAAATTCATTTTCATTTAGCTCTTGTATTCATGTCTTAATTTGACTTGGCATGCTATACACACACACACACACACACACACACACACACACACACACACACCAGCACTCGAACAGGAAGAGGCGCGGGCAATCATGAAATAGAGATAGAAAAACTAGATATTTGAAGCATGTCAGGCTGATTTTACTGGCTAACTGTTGGGATTTGGCGTAGCTAGATTTCCTTGAGCAATATTTTATGTTTGTTTATGTTATCGTGAAGGGCCTCCACCAGAAGATAGGCATCCTAGACGTGCTTCTAGCTGCAACTAAACAGAGAACTTGTTAGCATTTTGCTTTAGCTGGTATATTAATGAAAACGATGATAAGGATATGTGAAATATATATATTAACTAATGTTTTTTCTTAATCTCCTTCATGTTCTCATCTTTTATTTTTCAACCATATTTCTGAGAGTGCACATAATCCTTCATTTTGAACCTGGAACAAAGTTCCATGGAACAGCTTGATTACCTTTTCTGCCTCGAACATCGACTGTTTCTTGATGTATTGATTCTTTTACGTCTTTAAAACCTTGCGTGCTAAAATAAAGACGAACGAGCAGCTCTGCCAAGCCAACGCAGCATGAAGGGGGTTGGGGTCTGGCAAATTTGTGGTTCACGAAATGAAAGAAAACCGCAGCCTCAGAAAATAGAAAGTGAGCCAAAGATAATTCAGCAAAATTGGTGAAAGCAATAGGCAGCACAGTATTATTCATCAGAGAAGAAAATGAAAAATTAACAGCAAGTTAATTAAATAAAAAAGGTGCGGCTATTAGGACAGACGAGGCACTTGAATCTTTACAAGCCGACAGTGCTAGTCATCTTGTTTAGATTGGGGCTATCTAACTATATTATTTTATTTAAAAAAAATTAATTTTCTTTTTTTGCTTAAAATTAGTTTTTTTTTTTTGTGTTATTAGATTGTTTTGATGTGTTGATATCAAAATTAATTTTTTAAAAATAAAAAAATTATTTTGATATATTTCTGAAAAAAAATCATTTTGAGTTTTAAAAGTATTTTTGAAAAAAATTAAAAATTTCTTATTTTTTTATTTTCTCAAAATTATTTTTTTATGTTTTCAAATCGTTTTAATGTGTTAATGTCAAAAATAATTTTTTAAAATTAAAAAAATATTATTTTAATATATTTCTAAACAAAAAATACTTTAAAAAATAATCACAACCACAATCTAAACATCCCAGTCCAATAAAAGTTTAAAGTTTTTCATGTTTTTGTCTTTGTGCCAGCAACACTTGGTGACTACAAAGCAACCACTTATCCAAGTTAAAGAAACCAGAATTATAAAGGGTAACTCAACTGGTCAAGTTTTGAATTTGCTTTTTAATAATCATGAGTTCAAGTTCTTTAAGGGCCACTGGAGGCTTATATGGTCGTTAACTTCAGGGTCCGTAGAATTAATCGAGGTGTGTACAAGTTAACCCAGACACCCATATTAATTTTTTTAAAAAACCAGAATACTAATCTTGCATCAATGGCATAAAGATTTTAAATAGTTATTTGTGTGGCACTGCTTTTCGAGGAGAAAATAAATACAAATGAGGTTATCGTTGCATGACATGAAATGTTCTGTCCTCATGCAAATATTTACTTGGAAGAAAGGGGTCATTTACTGTAGTGAGGAAATGTTTTAATTAAAAAAATAAAACGATAAAAAAAACTCATAAAAAAACAACAACGATGAAAAGGCAAAAAGAATTCAATCTGAGCCCATTTAAATTACTAAACAATACTATGTTAAAAGGTAAAATTAAAAAAAAAAACTCAGTTAAACTGGATTAACTCGGTTAACTTGCAAACTTCATAATCATGGATATAAGATTGGAATAATCTCATAGAAATAAAAATGAAAAAAAAAGTCTAAAAAGCAATTCTTAATAAATCAAATGAGTACATGATAACTCCATATAAAGCAAAATTAAAAGAAAAAAAAGTTGAAACTTGATTTCTAGCAAATAAAATTATGAATGATGAAAATCAAGAAAAAAAATATAATTAAAAAAGGTCAAAAAAATTGATCTGAGTACACTCGAGTTAAGATGTAAAATCTATTACCTAGTCATGATGCCAGGGAATCGCACATTTGAAAGCAAACAGAATAAAATCATAAAGTTCAATTATCAAACAACTCAATGTTAAAGGACAAAAAAATAGATTAATTTTTTTATGTTAAAAAATATCTAGGCATTTCTAATGTGTTTCTTAAGAAAAAAAATATTTTAATGATGAATTCAAAACTTGTTGCATATTAGTTTTTTTTTAAAATTGAGACATTGACACACTTATTGATATTTATTTTTTTAATATTAAGATGAAAACATGTTAGATAGATTTAGGTCAACTTGAGTTAATTAGTGAAACTATGTGTTACGTCATGAGACTACGATAATTCTAAAAAACAAATCAAAATAAATTGGAAAGCTCAAAGCCTAATTAACTCAATATTGAAAGATGAAATTGATAAAAAAAATATTTAATTAAAAAAATACTCGAGTTAACCCAAGTCAACTAATCAAGCTCACAACCCGGGCTATACACATCCCCAGATTTAATTTTTTTTTAATCCCTAAGATTACTTTTCTTAAAAAAAAAAACAATCACAACAGATCCGTTAAATTGAGATAGAAAAAAACAAGTCTAATTTTTCTAAGCTAAATAACATAAAGAGGCTTTTTTTTTAATTTTAAGTTAAGTTTAAAAAATTAGATCATTGGATAACAAATGATGGATTTTTTTTAAAAAAAATTAAGGACATAAAATGCAATAAATAACAAAAAAATATAAAAAACAAAGAGGCTATAATATAAAATGTGGGTGAAAAAAAGGGGAAAAAAAAAGAAAACAAAGTAGGTCATACATAAACCTATCCCATTAAAAAGAGGTATGACCAAAGCATCAAGAATCTTAATATTTTCTTTAATGTATAGGATGGATGACACAACATCCACTATTTATTTATTTATTTTTAAAGAGACAAATGATGAGTTGTTTATGACAATAGATGACTCATCATCTGCAACCTTAAAATCTACGCAACTAGAGGGTCTCTAAAAAATCAGGGTTGTAAAACCCCAGATAATATTATTGATATTAATAAAAGTTAGGATTACAAAAAATGAGGGAAAGTGATAAATTAAATTATAAGAATGATGATATATTCGAGAATCTGAATTAAAATATTTTGTTCAAGTGTTAATATATATATATATACACACACACACACACACGAAAATATGAATAAATTTTTTATAGAATTGAATTTCATGAAACTGAAAGTACCAACGAGTAATTTAGTGAAATTTGGTATAACCCGGGCAAAATTTGGTATAAACAGATATCAGGATTCAAGAAATTTTACCCAAAAATCATAAAAGTTACTGTTGAGGGATATATAAGGTATTTTAAAAAAAGTTAAAGAAATAATATGTGGGGTAAAGTGTGTGCGAGGGAAGAAAACATTTAAGGATATGGAAGGTATTTTTTAAAAAGTTAATTTTATATATATATATATATATATATATATAAGTGCAAGTGAGTGTGTGCTGTAAGGAGGAAAAAAAAAGAACAAAACTTACTTTATCAAAGAGAAAGAAGCATTCGGTCAGGAGAGGAAAAACAAATTCAAGCAAGGAAAATTCTCAATTCAAAAGTGTTAAAACTTTGGCTATTGCTTGGTAAGGTGCCCTCACACTTTTAAATAAGATTTTTAAAGAATTAATGCTTTAAATTGATTAAACTTTGTGAAATGAGAAATTAGGGTTCATGATAAATTTTAGAAAAAATTACAATTAATTATGAAATTGTGTTAAGATTATTGAAGTGAGTAGAAAAAGTAAGAAATTATGGTAATTGAAGCAAAATTTTAGGTGTTCTTAAAGAAGGGATTTTTTTTGAAAAAATAATAATAAGAAGAATAAAATTTAAGAATTTGAATAAGATGATGAGATTGTATAGGAAAGAGATGATATTAATGTTAAAGAGTAAATAGATCATTAATTTTTTTTATGTTTTCCTTTAATTTAAATTTTGGTAAAAATAAAGTAAATAAATACATTGAAAGAATATATATATATATATATATTGATTGTAAATGAATTGTGTTCCAATGTGGAAATTGAAAGAATAGGTAGGAAATTTACAAAAGGAAAAAGGGAATTTTCATGTTTCTCTCTAAAGTTTATTTTGGGCAAATGAAAAGATAATTGAAGGATTTTATTTATTGAGTGTGTCAATATGAAATGTAGAATAATGATGTGATATACTTGTCAATTCAGGAGAGGCTGCCAGGCCGATACCATAGCAGGGAACTTCGGTTCGAGCTCAGTCGTCAGGTTATTACACTATGCTCGAATTTAATATTGGTCAATATGTATTTTTTTATCTGATTAATTGTGGTTGATATATTAGAAATTATTATGTTGTTTACTTGAGAAAATAAGATATGCGATGTGATAAATTAATTCTTGAATTAATAGGATTAATGCCCTGGTGAATGGGCGTGATAAGGAATTGATTCCCTGATTAATGGGATTAGAACCCTGGTAATTGGGCAAATCGTTGAATTAATTACTGAATTAATGAGTTTAATGTCCTGGTGAATGGGCGTGATGAGGAATTAAGTCCCTGGTTAATGGGATTAGTACCTTAGTGAATGGGTAAATTTTTGAACTAATTCCTGATTTAATGAAATTAGTGCCCTGGCAAATGGGTGAGATGTAGAATTAATTCCCTGGTTAATAGAATTTGTACCCTGATGAATGGGTGAAACGTTAAACTATTTTTTGGACTGATGACAATAGTGCTGGTTGAATGGACTGGTAGAAAAATTAATCATCTATTAGTGAATGTAATGGCGTGTTAATTGGGCGATAGGAATAATTATATTTTATTGATGTTAAAAAAATAAAATAATAAAAACAAAATCATAGATTATTTTGAAATTTAATTGATATGTAATAATAGATGAGCAAGTTAATTTAATGATCTTTTGACTAAATTTACAAAAACAAAAGTAGAAAGAATTTTATGGATATCTTTTTTTTCATTTATCTAATTGAATTATTGTATTAAATCTATTTTCAAGTACATCCCCCTATCGGACTAAAAAGTAGATTAGTTTCCTTATATTTTGTTGGATATCATGTTGTAATGAATGAATTTATCAATTTGTTATGTAATAATGCGTCTATAGTTTATCGAAAGCTCTTTTATGTAGTATAATCTTAATTATGAATTTCCTCTTTAGTTATGAACTTATTTCGATTATAATTTCGTTAATGGTCCTTATTTGTAAATCTTTGAATTGCGTAATGTACTCCAGTTACAATTTTTAAAATAATTCTTTAGATTGCATCAATGTAAATGTGGGATATTGAATTGTTTAGACATGTGTGAATTTGATTATTGAGAAGTTGTGATGTAATGAGAGGAAGATGTCCTGGATGATAGGACGAGTAAGAGATTTGTTAATTGAGGATTGTGAAAGAAGAGTCGATAACTTGGTACCTAAAAATATAGAGGAAACTCTGCCGAATTTTATTGATTATAGAAGAAAAAAAATCCCTAGTCTTAATTGAATTATTATATCCTTGCTCTTTGTTTTAAATACATATGTTGGGGTTGTTACAAGGGTAGTGGTTTGTTTGCCTAAAACTTTGATTTTCAACCCATTGTTTTTAATCCAAAACATGTAAAAAGCACCTTAGACACTTTGATAATCTTATTTCTAGCATCAAAGAACCCAAAAAATTGTTCAAAAACCCAAAATCAACCTAAAAAAAAACTTTGTGAGCTTAGATCTACCATCCCTAGCGATGCTAATGTCAAAGAACACCCTATTGGAAACTCTCCTAATCAAATAGAACTCATTGACACCAAGATCGTCCATTTTGATGGCTAGAATTGATGTCAATTGATACTTTCTCTCTCTACCATCAAAATTCAACGAGTCTTTCTCTCCCCTACCAAACTAAGGATTGAAAATAAGAAAATAAAGTTTTGTACCAAAATTGAATTGTAGAAAACTCAAAGGACCAAAAAGTGATCATTTGGGGAATTGGAGGACTAAATTGAACTTTTCAAGTCAATTTTGAAACCACCACCTATTTTTGATTTTTTTTTTATTATCCTCATTCTTTCAATTTTGCCTTTGGTGAACAAATAAGAAGCAATTGGCTATAAATTTTACAACAAAAGGACTCAATCAAGGAGAAACAAAGTTTGAGGATCAAAATGAAAAAAAAA
>Ga0325404_1008844_pt1 | contig 10307 bp, 10 predicted proteins | sample PopdelMetagenome_18_FD_205664 | JGI IMG/M metagenome (GOLD analysis project Ga0325404, IMG submission 205664) | Populus deltoides microbial communities from Bellville, Georgia, United States - Xylem-Control-R1 | ecosystem: Host-associated > Plants > Phyllosphere > Stem > Wood/Secondary xylem...
GTTTATCAAGAAGGCAACATAAAAATACTTCCAAGACCAAACAGAAAGAAAATGTTCTTCCCAAAGCAATAGTCCAATCTCCAGCCGAGTATACTATTAGAAATCCATTTCCAGGAGCAAGCGCGCGGGTCTATCAGTATCTTGTTATCTGAAACCTGACCACAGACCAAGTGGGGATAGCCGACATTTGTGAATTTGGCCATGACAAAAAACTCGGAAGCCAATTTCTGGCTACCCTGTTCACAGCAAGGAAGAACGAGACATCATTTATGTTGAAATAACTGATATACACAACAGACTTTTGTTTTAATTGATGAAGAAAAAAACATAGAACAGAGTTTTACGATAAAAAGAACAAAGAGCTGAATTGTCTTAGTGGGTTACTGCCATCCCTTGTCTTTTATTTATACAAGGAAACAAGCATTACAGAATTGAAAAAACCAAAAAAGAACGTAACAGCCATCATCTTCTTTATCTTAGGAGTTATGTGAGAAACTAGTCTTATCCTAGATAAACTTAAAACAAATTGAAAAACATACTAATCTAGATAATGCTCATAATGCTGTCATTAACATATAGACAATAATGCAATAGACACTACTAGAAATTCACTTAAAACTAACGGAATTATCGACGGAATAATTATGTCTGTAATGTGCGGTCATAATTACCGACAAAATCTTTTCCATCTATAATGCAGTCGGTATATACCGATGGAATACTTCGGTTGGTATATACCGACAGAATTACAGACAGAATATTCATAATTAAAAAAAACCCAGTTCGCTGATGTGGAAGTTTTTGTGGGCGATTTTACAGACGGAATTACTGAGAGATTCAAACGGGGATCTTCGTACAGTGACGTGACCGATTCACCATCAGAATTGCTGACAGAATCATTGACGGAATGAGTCCGTCGGTGATTTCATCAGTAAAAGTTAATATATCACCACCCTGCCGACCCTCTCCTCCCCTATTTCTCCTTCTTCTTCCTCATCCCAGCTCTCCCCTCCCAAACTGCAAACAACCAGCCCCCCCAAAAAAACTCCCTCTTCTCAGCACAAGTCATATTTCTTTAAGTTTTGTGGTCACAACAATATACATGTTCTGATTTATTATGTATTTTATCATTTTTTGTAAGTAATTCTATCTTTTTTAATTTTAACATTTAAATGTCAATTTTATTGTTTTTTTAGGTTATGTATTTTGTTAGTATATGTATTTTTGTTTATTGTTATTTCTCAAACAAACTTGTAGTATATGAATGTATAATTTTGTACTTTTTTTGGTTTGTTTTAGATTTTGTAAATTTGTATTTGTTTGTAAATTGTTGAATTACCAAATTACATGTATTGTGGTGAAATAATTAATACTTGTTTAACGGGTCTGTTGTAATTTTTATCAATGCTATTGCAGAGTTGTAATTTTCATAAATTTATATGTATAAATTTGTATGGACGTTGATAATTGATAATGAATATTTAATACTTATGAGAAGTTGTAATTAGTTTGTTGGACAATCTCGAGGTAAACCAATATTTTTACAAATTTATTTACCCAACATAGTTAATTAATATATGTTGTCATCATAATTTTATAGAGGTTCGATAGAAGTCATGGATGATTGTTCTTGGATGTATCGAGATTCACCCTAAGGATTGCAAATGATGGATTATTGTAATGGGGTTCAGGGTTTTATTAATTTTACAACATCTATTCCCAGAAATTTTACTAGAGGCAGTATTAGGTGTCCATGCAGGAAGTGTCAAAATAAAAAGTATCTGCATCCAGATGTTGTAATGACGCATCTTCTACACAAAGGGTTTATGGAGAATTATCGGTGTTGGCATGCACACAGAGAAATATTTGTTTGTAATAAGAGCATGGGAGAAAGGGTGGTTGGGTCAACTTCTAGTGCTAGCAGCGTGCATGAAGTTACAAATGACAACACTAATCCTTATAGGAATATGGTTATGGACACAATGAGAATAAATCAGGTAATGTCAGTTAATATCCAATCGTAGAAGAAGAACCTCATGCAGATGCAACTAGGTTTTTTGATTTGTTGAAAGATTCTGACGAACCATTATGGGATGACTGCACGAATCACAGTAAATTATCGGCCATAGCAAAGGTGTTCACCATCACGTTAGATCATGGGTTGAGTGAGGCTAGGTATGATAAAATTATTGAATGAGCAAGAAGCATTTTACTTGAAGGGAACATGCTGAAAGAGAACTTCTATGCTGCGAAGTCCATGATGAAACCCTCGGTTTAGGATACCAGAAAATTGACATGTGCCCTAACTTCTGCATGTTATACTACCTTGAAAATGCTGAGCTGACCGAGTGCATGACATGTGGGCATTCCTGTTACAAACCCAAAACTAGCAAGGGAAAGATTCTAGTGGCATATAAAAAACTTAGATATTTCCCAATTACACCTAGACTGCAGAGGTTATTCATGTCACCAAGGAATGCTGAGCACATGACATGACACTAATCACATGATGCGGTTGATGGAGTGATGGTGCATCCTTCTGACGGCGAAGCGTGGAAACACTTTAACAATATGCATCCTCACTTTTCAGCTGAATCAAAGAACGTGCGTTTTGGGTTGTGTACAGACAGATTCAACCCATTCGGGTCATTTGCTGCTCCTTATTCTTGTTGGCCGGTCATACTCATGGTTTATAAATTGCCACCATGAATGTGTATGAGGCCGGAGTTCATGTTTTTATCTACTGTCATACCTGGTCCGAGCAGCCCGGGCTGGAATATAGATGTTTGTCTTTGACCGTTGATTGATGAGTTGACACAATTGTGGTCCTCTGGAGCTTTGACTTATGATATCGAGGAAATATAATTTTGTTATGAGGGCGGCTTTGATGTGGACTATCAATGATTTTTCAGCTTATGGAATGGTTTCTAGTTGGAGCACACATGAAAAACTAGCTTGTCTATATTGCATGGAAAACAACAAGGCATTCATGCTAACAAATGAAGGTAAAGCTTTTTTATTTTACTGTCACCGTCGTTTCTTGCCACCGAATCACAGGTACATAAAGAACAAAAAGGATTTCTTTGTTGGCAGAGTTGAAAAGGATGTTGTACCCTCACGCTTTTTTGGTGAAGAATTGCATGATGTTGTATTAGAGTATGGTGACATTGTATTTGGTCTTCAATCAGGTAAGTAGAAGGTTTCTAGTTTTGGTTTGACCCACAATTAGGTAAAGTGAAGTATCTTTTGGAAGCTTCTTTATTAGAAGACCAATCTTCTCTACTATAACCTTGACGTCATGCACATAGAAAACAACGTGTTTGAGAACATTTTCAACACCGTCATGGATGTGAAGGGGAAGACAAAGGACAACATCAAGGCTAGATTGGATATAGCTTTGTTCTGTAACCATCAAAAAATGGAATTGGTTCGTGATGGGTCATGGGTCGCAAAACCAAGAGCAAGGTTGGATTTCCTGGAATTAGACTAAAAAATTATTGTTTGGGCTAATTTTATTACTTTTCCTAAATATTTTTGAATTTATTTTTTTATTTTTGGATTATGTTTTAATTTTCATAATACCTTCGGATTTGAGATTGTTTTCTAGTAGATGTAGGTTTTTTTTAACCTATTTAAAAGTTCAATAAACCTCTTATTAAGGAGATAGACATCAAACATTTACTTCTTTTTAAGAATAAAATTTAAAATTTAAATCTACAACATTTTTGTTCATTAAAATTTACATGCTATTAGCTTCGGTTTGCATCACAATCAAAATCAGCTAGCAAGCTACATTTCCCGACCATATAGAATATTATGAACATTGCTTATGGAGTCATTGCTCTTAGAGTCTATTTGAGAGTGTAGTTGTGGTTATTTTTTAGAGTGTTTTTTACTCAGAAATGTATTAAAATAATGTTTTTTTAGTTTTTAAAAATTATTTTTGATATCAGCACATCAAAATGTTCTAAAACCACAAAAAATATTAATATGAAGCAAAGAAAAAAAATTTAATTTTTTTTAAAAACGCTTTTGAAACATAAAAGCAAATAGAACCTTAATTCAATGAGGTGAGAATCATATCACATGTCCTTAGGGGGGGAAGTCATTCCATAAATTGCACTAGACTAAGACATAGGTCGTAGATTATTCCAACTCAATCACTGTTTTTTCCAACTCAATCACAGTTGCAAACGAGCACAAATTCATATCCCAATACCACCTAACAATTATTAAAATTCTGGATAGGCTAACAAATTCTGTTCTATTGCTTTCAGGCAAGGCCCATTCTAAGAGACAAGGACCTGTTAGAAGAGCTCGTTGATCCAAGGCTTGGAGGGAAATATCCCAAGGAAGATTTTGTACAAGTTTACATAATTGCAGCAGCTTGTGTTGCCCCAAGGCAAGCCAGCGACAGACTATGGGTGAAGTAGTACAGGCACTTAAAATGGTGCAGCGTGTAATGGAATATCAAGATTCCATGTCAACCTCCAATGCCCGGGCCAACCTGAGGCAGTCATCTAATACCTTTGAATCTGATGGGACATCTTCAATGTTCTCTTCTGGTCCATACTATTGAAGAAAAGTATTAGACTTCCACTCCAACACAGATTGCAAAGTCCACCTACAGTTCGCATGACAGAGTTTAAAGTGCAGGGTTTCAGTTTCACTCCAACACAAGTTATAGAACTCATTCCTACTGCAATTCCTTTGCACTGCAAGTAATAGGATAATATTTAATAGTGATAGAGTCTGATATGAACACTGTTACCTTTCCTTTCTTCATTGTAACCCGTTGTATGTAAAGCTCTACTACTGTGATAGTATTGATATGAATAAGAAAAATTTTCTTCCCTTTTTTTCTTCATGGTATCAGAGCAGGTCCTTAATAATTTGTTGTTTGCTTAAAAAAATATAATCTCATGGAAGATCCGTTTAAGATAGATGGTGCTGATGGCACAATAAAATATGCAATATACAGGAAGGAGAGCCAAATCCTAATCAGCGTTTAGGCTCGGTATTGCTAAATGAATTTAACTATCTTCCTTGGTCAAAAGTTGTGACAATTGCTCTTGGTGGAAGATCCAAACTTGGCTATATCAATGGCCATATTACACCTCCTGATTCTTTTTCACAGGCTTATGAAGCTTGGCAATGCAAAGATCAACTTGTGTTGTCTTGGTTACTCAACTCTAGGGAAAATCAGATTGCTGAAATATTTAGCTATTCCGAATCCTCTTTGGCACTATAGGAAGCAGTGAAAGAGATGTATGGAAATCAGAACAATGAAGCTCGTATTTTTCAAATCAATAGGAGTCTTGCTAACCTTCAGCAAGACAGCAAAACCTATGTTCAATTGCTTTGAACCTTGAAAGGTATGTGGAGTGAACTTGCTCTTTATCATCCCTACACGGTTGATGCAGGAGAATTACGAAATGTGAAGAGGAGGCCAAGATCTTCCAGCTTTTAGCTAGTCTTGGTTCAGACTATGAAGATCTTCGCAGTAGGATTCTTATGAATCATGATCTTCCATCCCTCACTACTGTAGGCGCTACCATTTAACGAGAAGAAGCTCGTAGAAAGGTTATGAATTCTGACTCTAAACTCTCTTTATCAGAATCTCGTGTTTATGCTGTCAACAGATCACTAAACAACAACAGACCTCATAAGGGCAAACAACCAGATTTGAAGTGTCACCATTGCTATAATATTGGTCATTCTATTGGGAGGTGTTGGATCCTTCATCTAGAATTGAAGCCAAAATTTGAAAAAGAGAAGATATCTCAAAGGGACTATGAGCATAAGGGTCATGTTGCTGCCGCTGCTCACTTCAGCAATACTCCTTCCAATAATGTTGAGAATTTTTCTACTAACCCATATGCTCTTCTCAATGACTTCGCTACCTATCTTAAGGAAATAGGTGACTCTGCCATGGCAGCATTTACCTCTGATTCTATGGCACTCCTTGGTAAGTTTGCGGGCTTCCTTGGAAACTTTGCCCACATCTAGCAAGAAAACACAGAAGGTATTTTCACTACATTTAAAGTGTCTTGATAGCTAGTACTGTGCATGATTTTTGGGTCATTGATTCAAGTGCCACTGATCATATAACTAATAAAATGATTTCAAGGGATTTTCCTCTCCAACTCATGTGTCTATTACCCATGGGAAAAATGTTTCTGTCAAGGGTAAAGGAAAGATTAAATTACTGTCTAATAATATAGAATCTTCAGTCCTATATGTTCCCTCCTTTTCGTTTCAATTACTTTCCATTGGTAAATTCTCTCGAACTCTAAATTATCATGTTATTTTTTACTCTCAACAAGTTCTCTTTTAGGACCTCGCCACCAAGAAGACGATTAGTGAAGGTTTCTTTTTCAAAGAGCTTTATTATTTTTCGAGTCATCCCCAGAATAACAAGTATCGTGAAGTTTCTGCTTTTTCTTCATTTCATCAAGAGCAACATTTGTGGCACCAACACCTAGCTCATCCCTCAAACATTGTCCTCGCCAAATTAATACCCAATTTGGATATAAAAAATATTCCATGTGATACATGTCATTTATCTAAGTCTACTAGACTTCTTTTTATGCTTTCATCATCTAAGGCTAATAAGATGTTTGATCTTGTCCATTTTGATGTTGGGGACCAATTATTGAATCTTTTGATGGCTACCAATATTTTGTCTCATTTGTTGATGACTTTTCTCGTGTTACTTGGATTTATCTCTTGAAATCCAAGAGTGAAGTTGTACGTCTTTCAGAATTTTCACATGCTGGCCATGACTCAATTTTCTACGAAAATTAAATTCTTCGATCTGATAATGGCACTAAATACATGTCCAAAAATATGACGCAATATCTAGCTTTTCATGGCATTTTACACCAGTCTAGCTGTGTTGGAACACCTCAACAAAATAGGGTAGCTGAACGTAAATACAAAGACTTATTAGAAAAAACTAGAGCCTTAATGATACACATGTATGTTCCTAAAACATTTTGGTCTCATGGAGTATTATCTGCTGCATATGTAATCAATTGGTTACCTAGCCGAATATTACACTTTAAATCTCCTCTTGAAATCTTGCAGAAACAGCCACCAAATCTACTCATCTATAAGTGTTTGGTTGCACTTGTTTTGTTCATATACAAACCTCACATCGGGACAAACTTGAACCAAGAGCCGTTACGTGTGTTTTCTTGGGATACTCTGCAACCCAAAAGGGATATAAATGCTGCCATCCTCCTTCAAAAAAAATTGTTTATATCAAGAGATGTTTGATTTGAAGAAAGCTCTGTATACTTTAAAGACAGGAATCAGTAAGATAATATGGCAGAATTGTTTCCTCTACCAAATGTTGCTACAAACTTGACACCATCTGCAGATACACTTGCTGCTGGAGACGATTTTTCCACCTTTTCTGATGGTATGACCATTAATGAAAGGAATATCAGTCCCGTTAATACACACTCTGAACACAGTTCTGCAAACTCTAAAGGTGATGGCAACCATAACAGGAACTTGTCTACCACAATGACAGATATACATGCGGATTCAAGAGCTATCACAAACTTTGAGAATGATTCAGCTAATCAGTCTCTTCTACAACACCCTCCTGTCATTTCCATTACCACAGATTCTGAGGGAGATTTTGAGGGTGATTCAGCTAATCAATCTGATTCTGCCAATCACTCTCCTCTACCATAGCCTCGTAGGAATCCAACTCATCACCGTGTTCCTCCAACAAAGCTACAAGACTTCATCACCTATGCTGATAGACATCCTATGTCTAATTATCTTACATATCAACATCTCTCAGCTGAACATATTGCCTTTCTTACTGCTATCTCTAATGTGTATGAACCATTAAATTTTCAAGAGGCTAATTCAAATGATGAATAGCGACAAGCTATGCATGATGAGCTACAAGCCCTTGATCAAAATCAGACCTGGAGTGTTGTTAAACTTCCTAAAGATAAACATGTTGTGGGCAGTCGCTAGGTGTATAAAATCAAGTTCAACTCAGATGGGTCTATTGACAAATACAAGGAGCGTCTTGTGGCTCAGGGCTATACTCAAAATTTTGGCGTAGATTATAAGGAAACCTTCGCACCTGTTGCGAAGATTAACACAGTTCGTGTTCTGCTCTCAGTGGCTGTGAACAACAGATGGTTGATGTGTCAAATGGATCTCAAGAACGCCTTTTTGCATGGAAATCTTGAAGAAGAAGTCTATATGAAGCTACCTCTAAGTCACCCTCAAGGTTCAGACCCTAACTTAGTATGTCGGCTTCACAAATCTATCAATGGGCTGAAGCAATCTCCACGAGCTTGGCATGCACAATTGAGTGCTGTTCTTGAACAAAGTAGCTTCAAACGAAGCAATGTAGATTCCTCTTTATTTATTCATCTTGGATCAACGACCAAAGTAATGTTCCTTGTTAGGGGTGAGTAAAAAAACTGAAAAATCGAGAAAACCAGAAAAAAAAATAACAGAAAAAACCGAACCATGAAAAAAAACCGATTAAACCGATTAAAATTTTGAAAAAACCGGCCGGTTCGGTTTGGTTTCGGTTTTATAAGCCTAAAACTGAATCAAACCGAACCGAACCCAAACCAAAAAAACCAAGCCAAACCGGCAAAAAATCGAGCCAAAACCAAAAAAACCAAGCCAAACATGAAAAAACCGAGCCAACAAGAATAGAAACCGGTCAGTTTTACCGGTTTTGATTTTTTTTTAATTTCAGTTTGGTTATTTTTTTGGATAAAAACCGAACCGAAAATAATCACCCCTAGTCTACGTTGATGACCTTATCATTGTTGGGAATGATAGTGATGTTATATCTCATCTCAAGGCTACTCTGCAACAACGGTTTCCCATTAAAGATCTCGGCAATTTGAAATATTTTCTTGGGATTGAAATGGCCACTTCTCACAAAGGGCTATTCCTAAATTAACGCAGGTATGTCCTTGATCTGCTTAAGGATGCTAAGATGATAGATGCCAAAACTGCACCTACTCCTTTGGATAGTAAATTGAAACTTAAAACAACTAGTGAAGCTCTTGGTTCTGTCAATTACTATCAACATCTTGTTGGAAGACTCATTTATCTTACTATTCCAGGACCTAATATCACTTACGCAGTAAGTCTTGTTAGTCAATTCATGCATATTCCTACAGTTTTTCACCTGAATCTTCTTAAGCGAATTTTGCACTATTTAAAAGGTTCTGCTGGTCGTGGGATTGTTATGAATAATCATGGGCATACTCAGATTACTGGATATAATGACTCTGATTGGGCTGGTAATGCGATTGATCGCAAATCAACCACTAGTTTTTGCAGGTTTGTTGGTGGTAATCCAGTCTCCTAGCGTAGTAAAAAGCAACATGTTGTTGCACGTTCTAGTGCTGAAGCTGAATATCGTGCGATGACATACACGACGTGTGAACTAATTTGGCTTAAAGGTCTTCTGTCAGATCTGGGATTTTCTAGCAGTATTCCAATGACTCTGTTTTGTGATAATCAAGCTGCTATGCATATTGCAACAAATCCCATATTTCATGAAAGAATTAAACAAATTAAAGTTGATTGCCACTTTATTCGTCAACAAGTTCAATCTCAGGTTATCAAGACATGCTACATCCGCAGTCACGACCAACTAGCCGATTTATTCACAAAGGTACTAACTTCAGCTCACTTCCATCGTCTACTATCTAAGCTTGGCTCAATCAACCCCCTTGATCCAACTTGATGGGGAGTATTGAAGAAAAGCATTAGACTTCCACTCCAACACAGATTGCAAAGTCCACCTACAGTTCGGATGAGAGAGTTTAAAGTGCAGGGTTTCAGTTTCACTCCAACACAGGTTGTAGAACTCATTCCTACTGTAATTCCTTTGCACTGCAATTGATAGGATAATATTTAATAGTAATAAAGTCTGATATGAATACTATTACCTTTCCTTACTTCATTCTAACCCGTTGTATATAAAGCACTGTTACTGTAATAGTAACAGTATTGATATGAATAATAAGAATCTTCTTCCCTTTTGTTTCTTCAATACTCTAGCCTGAGTGCCTTAGATAATGATAATATCTCTCGGATAACAGTTTTCTCTGAAGATCTTCATGAAGGACGATGAATATCTCGAAGGTAGTTTGAAGTAAGGAATCTGATAACCCCAAGTGGGGAAATATTTAGTAGGATTTCTTTTTGGAATAGATTTTGTAGTTGTGATTGGTGGAGTGGCTGCCTTTTGTTTTGCCTTGTGGAGAACCACCGCTGCCAAGCCCCCCCAAAAGCAGCGT
>Ga0325404_1008855_pt1 | contig 10300 bp, 3 predicted proteins | sample PopdelMetagenome_18_FD_205664 | JGI IMG/M metagenome (GOLD analysis project Ga0325404, IMG submission 205664) | Populus deltoides microbial communities from Bellville, Georgia, United States - Xylem-Control-R1 | ecosystem: Host-associated > Plants > Phyllosphere > Stem > Wood/Secondary xylem...
GAGAGGAAAAAAAAGAAAGAAGTTCTTCAGTCTAAGATGGTAATCTGAGAGAACCATGACCATCAACAGCACACCTAAAATCCTACAAATTTTGAAGAAACTTGCATGCTAAATAGCCTACAAGTGCCAGCATGAGAAAAAAACCCCTAAAAGCCTTGAAAATTTACAGATTGTTCTCATCTACCCTAGCATTTACCCATCAAAGAAAGAAAACACTGTATCATCCCCCACAGACCAAATCATGTTATAAAGCCTCCTTCTTGTCAAAATTCATCACTTCAATCATCTGAAAACCCCACAAAATATAAATAAAAAAAATGAATTGGACAAAAGAAAAATCTACCTTTCTTAAGACCAGGACAATTTTCTTCTCCTTTGAAAACAACAGGCACGTCAACTTTCAGTTCCGTTCCCTCATCAGCCCAAACAAACACCAAATTCAATATCTTCCCTGTCTTTTCAGACCTATGTATCTATAATACAATCCAAAAAAAAAAAAAACATAAAACCAAACACACTATTAATAAAAAACACAAACCTCAAATTCTCAAGATTGAAAATGAAGTAAGAAAAAAAGGAATGTGACTTGCCTTAATGGGCAATACAGTTCCGGATTCAAGCAACACCGAGGACCCAGACCCAGCTCGGACCTGAAGAGGGAAAGTAGTGGAGCAAAAGAAAGGGAGTTGTACGGACTTAAGAATGGCTTGAATCTGTTTTTTCTCAGTAGTCAGTAGTCTCTTTCTTGAGGTCAATCCGTTCGATGGGTTTTTATCAAGAAGACTTTGAGGAAAAACAACAGCAGGGATTCTGCCTTGCTCTCTTTCTCTAGCTGACACTCTTCTGCCTGCAACCTCTCGAGGTATTGCTTGGATTGTGTGGTAACGTGAAGATTGGGAGTGAAATGGTTGCAGTGGTGATAGAGGCGGTGGTGGGTATTGAATTGCCGTCCTTAGGCTGCGCCACCACTTGGCCATTTATTTTCTTTTATCAAAAGGGTATGCTTAAGGGGTTTTGCCTTTTGCGTGGCAGATTTTGGGGCTTGAGGTGTGGGTTTTTGGAGCTTGATTTGAGGGTATTTTTATTTTTATTTTTATTTATTATTATTATTATTGAACTTGGGCCTTTTCAAGCACATTTTTTAATTCTTAACGAGTTAACGGTAACCTCAGATGTATTCATTTTTGGTTAAAACTACATTGCTCAAAATTTATGTATGGCCCGAATCACTTTTCTAAATACTTCTTATTTTAGCGGAATGTCACGATTATCCATGTACATTTTATTTTTTTTGAATTTAACCCCTGTTAATTTTATTTTTTTTATGAATTTTATCCTTTTGCTATTGTTCAATTAAGGTTTTTCCCATTATTTCAACTAGTTAGACAACACATTAAAACATGTTTCATTATAACAATTCATAATGAAAACCCTACTTTGATCTTATTTATAGAATTGCTTGGTTATATTTTTTCTTCTTTGATTTTTTTCAATCAATATTTTTTTAATTTTATCATTTAATATTAAAATAATTTTTATTAAATTATTTCATTATCATGATACGGATCATGGATTTGACAGGTTAACCGGTTGGCTTGAGTTTTATTTTAATTAACTTTTTTTTTCAATTTCATCATTTAATATTGAATTAACTGGAATTAGACTTCATGATTTATTTTATTTGCTTTTATTAGGTTATTGTGGCCTTATGACCCAGAATTAGTGCTTAACATGTTAACCTTAATTGACTTATATTGTTTTTTGTGTTTTTTTAATTGAGATTTTTTTTTAATTTTATCATTCAATATTTGGTTGGTTAGAAATTGAATTTTATAATATATTTTGATTTATTTTCTATGGGAATATTTTGGTGTCATGATATTAGATTTGTTTTTTTATTAAATTATCTCACTCTCATGACATGTATTGCATGTTTGGCGGGTTAACGTGGTTAGCTCGAGTTTTTTTTAATTAACTTTTTTTTTCAATTTCATCCTTTAATATTGGGTTAATTGGATATTAGGCTTTGTAATTTGATTTGTTTGCTTTCTATTAAGTTATTCCGACCTTATGACCTAAAAATAATGCTTAACAGGTTAACCTTAGTTAACATGGGTTATTATTATTATTTTTTAATTGAAATTTATTTTTAATTTTTATCATTCAATATTAGGTCGATTAAAAATTGAGCTTCATAATCTATTTTGATTTGCTTTTATAGTGATATTTTGGTCTCATGATTAGAGGCACGAGTTTTGATATTTTAACCCTAGTTAAATTAGGTTGTTTTTTCAAAAAAAAATTATAAGAGGTTATCTCGGTCTCATGACCCGGGTCATAGGTTCTTCAACATTGGATTTGCTTTTTATTGGGTTGTCCCCATCTTAGGACTTAGGTCTCGGGTTTAGCGAGTTAACCCAGTTGACTCGGTTTTTTTAATTGACTTTTTTCTCCCAGTTGCATCATTTAATATTGTGTTTCATTGAGAATTAAGCTTCATAATTTATTTTGGTTTACTTTTTATTAGGTTATCCCAGTCTTGTGACCTAGACATAGTTTTTAACGGGTTAACCCGGGTTGACTTGACTCATTTTTTCTGTTAATTTTTTAATTAAAGTTTTTACAAATTTCATTGTTCAACATTGGATTCGACAAGATCGATTGAGAATTAAACTTCATAATTTATTTTGATTTGCTTTCTATGAGTTTATCTTAATCTCATAACTAGAGTTGTGGATTTGGTGATTAAATTAGGTCATTTGTTTTTAATTTTTCCAATCTTTCTATGAGGCTATCTCTGTCTAATGACCTAAATCATGAGTTTGACATATTGAATTAGGTTATTTTTATGTTCTTTTTTTAATTGATTTATTTTTTTAATTCATCCTTCAATATTGAGTTAATTAGGAATTGAAATTCATAATTTTTTTTGATTTGTTTTCTATGGGGTTATATCGATCTTATAACTCGAATCATGAGTTTGAAAGGTTAACTTGATTTGCTTTTTTAGATCCTTTTTTAAATTTATTTATTTTCAATTTTATCTTTTAACATTTGATTAATTGATAATTAAATTTTATAATTTGTTTTTTATGAGGTTATTATAGTCTCATAACCCGGGTCACAAACTTGATATTTTAACTCGGGTTGATCTAAGTCAATCCAATATGTTGTTATCTTAATAAAAAAAATATATATCATCTTGATTCAAACTATATTTTTATGGGTTGTCCAAGTTTCTTTTGAACCTGCAAAGTCAAATGAATCACATCGAATCAATCCCTATATGATTTTTTTTTTGCCACTAGAAAAAAATTAAAAAAAGTAGCAACATTTGAATTTTTATTTTTTACATTCAAGAAAGTTTTGACCCAGCCCGCAACATAGTTAATAATCTAGTCATATACTATGCAGCGTGATGATGATAAAATTTTAGTTATAAGATTATTTATATATAATCAATTACTTAATATTTTGTATATATTATCACAATCTTATTTGTATGTTATTGTATTCATTATAATTATGTGTATTTGAATAGAAATATTTACAAATTTTATACCTATAAAAACGTTAACATAAATTAACGTTAACATAAATTCTTTTATAATTTTTGTAGTGTTTTTTTCTTCAATAAATTTAAATTTTTTATTTTATTGATAGGAATTGAATTTAGAAAATTGCTATCCTAATACTAAAATCTAAGGGTGATAATTGTTTTTTTTTTAAAAAAATTATATGATATATTTTATTTTTTCAATGCATATTGGATTTAAAATTTTAATTATTCTTGATTTATTAAAGAAATATTATTGTATCATTTTTTTAATTAAAAAATAGATTAGTTGAGAAATAATAAGAAATCAAATAATACTATCATAAACATTTAAACAACTTGAAAGACTCAGAGGCTTTTTTTTAATCATTTCATCATGGGTTTTTATGATTATTAGCAAGTAGACTCGGAGGCAATTTAGTGTTTAAAAAATGTTAAATATTATTTTGAAAAAAATTATTGGTGTGTGCGTGACAAACATCAACATATGAGAAGGACTCGCTTTATTTAAGCGGCGCGTGTGATACCTCTTGATGACCAAAAAAGCCAAAAATCATGTCATCCAACATGTTGAGTGGTGACGCATTCGACGGGAAGACATGTGTGAGGTTTTTCGCAGTGGCTTGATTTTTTTCCTCCCTTTTTACTATTGCCTCTCCTCGATAATCGTGTAGGCATGGAAAACATTAAAAGTTATCCTCCTATTTTGTCTTTATTTCAATTGTAGTCCTCATTCTTTTGATTGCTCTTTATTTTTTTTGAATTTGCTTTATTGTTTTTTAATTTCATCCCTTACCATTTTGTTCTATTTAATTTTTATATCAAATTTGATTCTCATTTTTTTTATTGCTCTTTATTTATTTTGATTTTTTTTATTTTTTTAATTTCATCCCTTAAAATTTGGTTCTATTTAATTTTTATATCAATTTTGATTCTCATTCTTTTAATTGCTATTTTTTAATATTATTTTCTTGATTAAATTTGTTTTTCAATTTCATTTCTCATCATTTTATTTCATTTTATTTATATGTTAGATTAGTCCTTATTCTTTTAATTCATTTTTTTTTTGCTTTGGTTTCTTTTTTAAAATTAATTTTCTTTTTTTAATTTCATTATTCAAAACTGGATTGATTAAGGATTGAACTTCATGATTTTTTTATTATTTTTTGATGTGGTGATCTCGATGTCATGGCCTAAGTTATGTGTATGAAATGTTAACCCAGATTGACAATGATTTTTTTTTTTTTTTTACACCGATTTTCTTTTTCAATTTTATCATTTAACATTGTGTTTATTGAAAATTATTTTTTTTCATTTTGCTTTGTATAAGGATAATTTAGCCTCACGATTTGTGTCATGAATTTTTCATGCTTACTCGGATTGGCTCGGAGCTTTTACATCATTTTATTTCATTTTTTTTATATCAAATTTATTCTTTATTATTTTAACTATTTTTTTCTTCATTTAGATCCTTTTTAAATTGATTTTCTGTTTTTAATTTCATCTTTCAATATTAGATTGGTTGAAAATTAAACTTTATAAGTTTTTCGATGAGGTAATCCTGGTCTTATGACTTGGGTCACGATTATAAAATGTTAACCCAGATTGTCATTGGTCTTTTTTTTTTAAATATTTTCATACAATAATTCTTTTTCGATTTCATCCTTCAACACTAGGTTTATTGAAGATAAAGCTTTTTTTTTTTTACTTTCTATGAGGATGGCCTGGCCTCACGACCCGGGTCGTGGATTTACCAAAATAACTTGGATTGGCTCGGGGCTTTTACATTATTTTATTTTTATTTTAAATTTCATCAACATTCTTTTAATTGCTTTGTTATCCTTTTATTTTTATTTTTATTTTCTTTTTTGAATTTCATCCTTCAAGATTGTTAAGAATTGGGTTTGTAAATCTTTTCAATGTGATGATCCCGATTTCATGACTTGTGCCACGAATATGAAATGCTAATTCAGGTTGACATCAATCTTATTTTTATTATCTTTTTTTACACTGACTTTATTGTTCGATTTTAGTCATCAACATTGGGGTTATTAAATATTGAGTTTCTTTATTTTTCTCGATTTGATTTCTTTGAGGAAGACCTGGTCTCACGACCCGGGTCACGAGTCTGCCATGCTAGTGAGGATTGGCTTGCGTTTTTTTTCATTTTTTTTTAATTTCATCCTTTAACATTAGATTATCTTGGAATTCAGCTTCATTATTTTTTTCTCTTTTGGCAATTTGTTTTTCTATAGGTCCTTGTTATTACCTTTTCCTTTTAGATTCAATACATTTATTGTTGTTGCTTTTTTTTAATCATATAATTAAATTAAACCATCATATTAGAAATGGAAAAGTCTATAACTCAAGTCGCAAAAATTGTTTTGCTTTAAAACTTGCTAACAACACTTATACATTTTTTTAAAAAAAAGTTAAAAAGAATCAATAAGACTTGTATCAAAGTATGGGCCACCTATCTAACACAAGCTAATTTGAGTGCAACCCCACTACTACATGAGACACCTAAAGAGTTGAGTAGCAGCTAATGCATTCAATACAACCGTGATGAAAGTAAAAAAAATAAGAAAGAAATAGGTCAACATCACATTTAAGAAGGGAGGATGGCATAAAATAATGAAACACATAAGATTGAAGAATTAATGCACATATAGCGCACTCAGTTTGTCAACAGTTGAGTCCACAATGTATTTGTGAGTCAATCAATAATATTCTAAACAGTGAATGGTTCGGTTGTTCTAGTAAAAGCTATTTTAAGACAATGGGTGCATATGAATGAAAGTATTGAATCAAATTTGAATATAATATATGATAAAGCTTAGTAACATAAGTTGGCTTGATTGCTAATTAAGCACTAACAACTAATATATGTATTAAAGAAAACTCTAGCCTTTTCTCTCTCTTTCTTATCTTAAACAAAATCCTTTTAACTAAAAATAAAATTTCCTCATGGCAACCACTTCTTTTATTTTATTTTTCTTCTCTCTCACTTCTTCTTCTTCTTTTGTTTGTTTTGATTTGTTTTAATAAATATTAAATGAGTAATATCTTTTCTCATTTGATCTTAAAGACTTTAAAGCTCTAACATTATTTTTAGTTAGTAGTTCACAAGTTATAAGTTCTTTATAGATGAATTATGCTACATCCACATCCATATCCAATGTTTCCTGATAATAGGTTCCATAATTAGTACTTTTCCTTCTATTTTTTCTTTCAATAAATTATCTTGAGGCTCTTATTCCTTATCCATATATATCATTAAATTTTGTTCCCTCAAATTTCTTTCTTAGTTCCAACTCTAAGCATTGTTGAGCAATCATGATAAATTCCTTTTCTGGAATCTTAACCAACATTTTCCTTTTGCTTTCATAAATCTATCTAAATACTATTTTACAGATTCTATAGGGTACTGTTTTAATTTAACTAAATTAGTCAACACAAACTCTGGTTCTGTCTTAAAGAAATGAACTTGGAATACAATATGTATGTCATTTCAATTCTAAACTAAATTTGGTGGTAGATTTATATATTAGGTAAAGACATTCCCAGTTAATAAGTTTGGGCATAATCTTGATTTTAAGAAGTTAGAATTGGATGCTTCTTTACATTAGCAGATAAATCTTGCTATATGTTCTATGACAAATATAGTTTCTTTTCCATTAAACAAGATGAAGTCTAAGAATTTGAAATTATCAGGGTATGGATATATTCTATCTATATAATCTTGATATGATCTTTTATATGTTGGCCTATGAATTTGTTGAACTCTTAGTTTGTAGGCTTGTTCTACTATCTCTAGAATGCATTTCTAAGCTATTTGGGGTTATTCTTTCATCCAAATTCCTTGGTAGTGAACTCTCATAATTAGCAAATTTGATATTTGAACTACTTCTAATTTTCTCTATCAATAAAGGCTTTTATTGGATCTTTCTAGGTTTAAACAAATGGTTGTTCTTTATATTGTATTGTTTTTGCTAACATCATTCATTCTTATTTTGTTTAGAATTAGGTTTCCTAAAGTTTGGTACACTTCCCTCTTTTTTTTTTTGTTTATCTAAGTGATTCTTGACTGCATTGACCACTTATTTGGAATTTTTATTCATTGTTTCTATTATAGTAGGACTAAAATAAGAAATTACTTCATCATTTTCTTTTCTTATTTTGGCATCCAGTTTTGAATTGACATTTTCATACTATGATCATTCCTTTATAAGATTCTTTATTTAAGTTTTGCAATTTCCCTACTTTGTGTTCTAGAGTTTTCTTACCATTCCATCCCTCTCTAATGTTTAACTCTAGAATGACATGAGTAGATCTCTCATTCATTGCCACAATCCTATTATAATGATCTTCAATCATTTTCATCTTTAGTTTATGTTTTTCCTTATTTTTTTTAGAAAGAAGTCAATATCTTTCTTCAAGTATTTTATTAGCTTCTTCCACCCTTTATATAAATAGTATATATCTCTCTTCTACACTCATGAACATACATTATCCCTCTTTATTTTTTATTATTGCCTTTTTAAGGTTTGATTTTCTGTCTCTTTCTTCAACAAGGACATCTATCAATTCTTTTCTTTTCTTTATGTTTTCTGGTAGTTTTGATTTTATAGGTGGTTTCAAGAAGAAAAAATGACACTCTCATTGTGGCTGCCGAATGTTTTATATATATTTTTTATGATTGTCTCAATCAAGAAGACTTTAAATTTCAAAGTTAGATGTTAAATTTGATGTTAATAATCTGAACTCTATACACTATTCATATAATTCTAGACTTGTAGTTCTAGAATTGTAACGATGTCTCTCAAATATAAATTTAAAAATTTATGATTATTTTATATGCAGGAAGCAAATTAAAACTTCTAAAGTAATCAAATAACCTGAATATTTTGAATGCAAAAGATAACTTAACAACTTAGGATCAAATAACTTATATTTATGGGATAATTCTTCAATTGATTACAAGTATACACATGAATTCCTTGATAAGATAACATGATTTGATATATTTTTTGGTAATAAAAACTGTAAGCCTATTGGATTACAATGGAAACTGCAAGCATACATATTATTGCCTAAAAATCATTAGCCTATGAACTATTTATCTACAAGTTATATGCCTACTGATTATCATTTATTAGGTTATAAGTTTACTAATAAACAAGTTTGAAGATCCTGAAGACTTGGTTTAATTGCAAAGTAATTGTTTTTTTTATTTGTTCCCTTCTTCCAACCTCAATTTATTTAGGAAATGTTATGGATAAACGTATGTTAATTACCCGCTCTCTCCATTACTTTTTATTTCAAGGATAGACCGAAACTGCCTAACTTCACTTGTTTTAGTCAATTTCTTTTACAAGATTGGATTGTGCCTTTTCTATATTCTGCTTTTCTTAATCCAAACTTCAAAATCCACCCGGTTTAGTCCATAACCAAGTTTGTCCTCGTTTCCATATGGCCTAGACTTTGTTTTAATATGGAAACACTTATTAAGTCCAAGTAATTATTTCATCTTTCTTATTTTTTGACCTAAATTACCACTATGATTGATTTATTGTATAACATATGTAATGTGTTTTTTTTTTTAATAACAAGGGTATTTTCTAGCAAAACTTTGAACATGGAGACTAGGTGTGTATTTGACATTGTAATAATTTTTGCGGTTGCGATTTGAAAAAGTAAGTTTAATAAAAGTTATAAATGGTAGTTTTTTCTTAACTAATATTTCAAGAGAGTTTTTAGTAAATTTCATGTAAAATTATAGTATGTGATAATTAACTTTATATTTTTAAAATTATGATTAAGATAAAATATAGTTTCAACCATGTCCTTACAATACATTCAAAAATAAAAAAAAAACCCATGTAAACAATGCATTCATAAGAAATTGTTTGATGCCGATTTATCCATATCAATATTATATTTGTTAATGCAATGAAATCATTTGGATTATTGGAGACTTTGAGGTGGTTTTTTTTTTTTGGTTTATAAAGCCCATTGATTTTTGTGGGATGTGGTGTAGAATGATATGTGTATCAATGTGTTTGGTTTAGCTTTTATGGTTGAGGTTGTGGTTGGGTACAATCTAATTATGCACAAAACTCAACCATAAAAACTAATATTTCTTGTTTTTTATAATTTTTTAATGGATTCCACACCCAAACCTCAACCTCAATCTCTAAAATAAATACCGTATACCTTTATGACGCAGTGGTGTTCTTTTCAAGGGAGAAAAGCCCACCAAAAATAATAATAAAAAAAACCCATGTAAACAGTGCATTCATAAGAAATTGTTTGATGCTGATTTATCCATATCAATATTATATTTGTTAATGCAATGAAAGCATTTGGATTATTGGAGACTTCCAGGTGCTTTTGTTTTTGGATTTATAAAGCTCATTGATTTTTATAGAATGTGGTGCAGAATGATATATACACAGCGTGTTTGAATTAGCTTTTATGATATAATTGAATACAATCCAAATTATACACAAAACCCTATCATAAAAATTAATATTTTTTATTTTTTATAGCTTTTCACGAGGTTTCACACCAAAACCTCAACCACTACATTTAAAACAAATACCCTCGTAAACCTTTATGACTCAGTGGTGTTGTTTTCAAGGGAGAAAAGCCCCCTTTATGCATACAGGAAATCTCAACCATTAATTGATTTTTGTACCAGGATAAAAACTGGGTTTTCGGTGTTACTGTAGAATCACAAAG
>Ga0325404_1008860_pt1 | contig 10297 bp, 7 predicted proteins | sample PopdelMetagenome_18_FD_205664 | JGI IMG/M metagenome (GOLD analysis project Ga0325404, IMG submission 205664) | Populus deltoides microbial communities from Bellville, Georgia, United States - Xylem-Control-R1 | ecosystem: Host-associated > Plants > Phyllosphere > Stem > Wood/Secondary xylem...
ATCAAAATGATGGAGGCACAAATGTTGGCCCCCTTTCTTTTTCACATGATGAAGATTTCCAACCTAACATGAGATGGTGGGGACTCTAAAGAGGACAAATTTCATCGCATCAGTGGGTATCGTTCGAGTCGTTTCTTTGAATTTGAACGGAGACCACAGTGAAAAGCGAGCATAGGCATTGTGCTTTCATGGCCAGAGCCAAGAAAATAGAGAAGGAAAAGGCCAAATATGTTATAGAAAGGAAAGAAAAGTAAGATGATTAAACAGTAAAAAAAGAAAGAATTAAGATTGTTATATTTGGAAGGGCGGTAGATATTTTTTTTTTCAAATATATATATTTTTTATTTTTAACACTAGCCTATCAAAATAATAAAAAATACTAAAAACAATAATTTAATTTGAAAATAAAAAGAATTAAAATTTTTAAAAACACTATTGAGCTGTAATGTCAAATGATTTTCAAATTTTTTTTAACGTGGGTGTCCGGACCAGCATGCGCGTACCTCAACTAATTCCACGAGCCCTAAAGTTAATGACCATGTAAGTCTCCAGTACTAACTCTGAGATTTGTGGGACTCAAACTAGTGATATCTATGAAAAATTTTCAAATCTAACCAGTTAAGTTATACCTCTCAGAATTACGATGTTCAAATGCTTGTTTAACATGGTGGTTGAGTTGGTAAATTACAGGTGGAGTAAATAATGTGTTTGATAGCTCTTTTAAAATCATGATTTTGAAAACCCTGTATAAGATCTTGGCTTTGATAAAACTAGAGTTTAATGACTTTTCAAAAATATTATTTTAGATTCAAAACATAGTTTAAAAAACGCAAATCCCAAACAAAGCCAGCGACAGCAGGGAATGGGACATGAGGCCCCTAGCCTAGACTCGTTGAAACAAAGTTTAAAAATTAGATAGAGGAGGGGGGAAGGCAGGTGGGGTTGGTAAAGTTTGCATGCAATTATGGAGGGTCTCATTATTTGTGGTAATAAAGATGGGAGTCATGGGGCTGTGGCTGTGGGGCTTGTTCTTGATGTTTGAATCAAAGCAAAATCCTTTTAATAATAGTCTAATAACTTTATCCATATTTTCCTGTTCTAATCTCTCACAAGCTTTTTTTAATGGCAAGTAGTTTAGACTTTGAGCACTTTTGCAAGTAAAAAGTTGTGGCCTACGAGAAGGTTCCTTCATCTTCTACCTTCTCATGGTGATCATCTATTCCTCTCTTCAATTATTGTCTTCTAATCTTTAGCAACTTTTGTTAAACACGAGAAGCAAGGGATGGTGATGTCAAAGTAGCTTATTAAAGGAATGGAGGAAGTGTTTTTCTTCGCCAAAATGTTATTTTTCAGAATGTTTTTTTGTTAAGAAATATATTAAAATATTTTTTAAATTTATTTTTAATATTAACCTATCCAAACAATTCAAGATATAAAAAAATTAATTTAAAATAAAAAATAATAAATTTTTAAAAACACGATTTGATCGTAAAAACAAACACTACCGAATTATATATGAAATGAAGAGTTCCATGTTGCTGAATTTGTAGCTTTCTATAACAAATACGTCAGGAGTCGGCATGCCCTTTATGATGTCTCGAAATTAAGTAGCTAAACTCTGCAGAAGCAAATACGCCTTTGATTTCTAGGTATTCAAGGACTATTTAATGTTGAAAGATAAATTCACTTAAACTTTGAGCCCTGATCGAAGTTGTATTACAAAGCCCTTTCATCTCTGGATGGTCCACCACAGTTCTGTTCATCATATTAAGCTAAGCTGGCCAGAATACTTGGCTGCCTCTTCTTCAGCTCCATGAGAATCTCAATCTGTATGCTAACATAAACAGGACCCATCTTTATTAAAGAACAACATGTTATCTACTAATATATGATTAAGGTATGTTATCTAGAGAGGTAGGTAGCTAGTCTCTTCCTGCATGGAAGTTTGACAATGGCAGTGGTAGTTTTCCCGCATAGATACGCTTCTCTTCTCTTCTCTTCTCTTTTCTTTTTTCTTCTAACAGAGTTCCAGTACATGAACGATAGAATGTTTCCATGTTGAAAAAGGAATTGACAGCAGAGTTGAAAAAGAGAAAAATATTTCTACGTGGACCTATATGTTTGTGGGAAGAAAGCAAATGAACACTTTCTGTGGTCAAAGGTCAGTTGAATTGATTGCTGTAAGAAGATGCAATTAAGAGGGCAATGGTGACCAGTAGGCTCCTTTATTGATCGGATGATACAGACATCCCTCAGACTCTAGCTTCCCTGCGTGTATCTGCTGACATTAAAAAAAACTTGAATAGAAAATAAGTTTGATTATTTTTTTATACAGGACACGTAACGACAAATCTAAGTTCAGGAATTGGTGTTGACTAGCTCATTAGGCCGTGCTTAATTCTGGCTTGGAGCCAAAAAAATATTTAAAGCGCAAAAAAATAAAAACAGTATTTGTAACATGTTTTTTTTTAAAAAATATTTTAACTATAAGTTAAATAATATTTTTATCTAATATTGAGATGGAAAAATATTTGATCTACCTAAGTTAATTTGGGTTTACCTGCAAAATTCATGGGGATAATCTTAAAAAAATAAATAAATAAGTCAACCCCAAATTAACTCAATGTTTAATGATGAAATCGGTAAAAAAATAGCATTTAATTAAAAAATCTAAGTCAACTTGAGTCTACCAAATAAACTCGCAATGCAAGTCATTGAATTCAATAAATTTATTATTGCTGAAATTTTTTTCCATTTAATTATATGACAATAATATGTATGATAATTGTTTTGTATGAAACATTTGTTTTAAAAGTAAGAAAACCATGATAATGTTGACCTTTGGGTCACATATTAATATTTTATTTATTTTGATGATAATAATTAAATGAAAATAAATTAATAATATAATTAGATGAGATTAAGTTTAAATAGGTCTATATAAAAATTATATCAACAAGCATAAAGAGTTGAATGAAGAAATCTATGAATAAGTTCAAGATGCAAAGCAAGTGAAGATTTGGTTCTTAATGATTCATTTTAATGCTTATTGTTAAATCTTTATATCTTATTCAATAGCAAACTAAAATGAATTCACACACTTCACATTGTATGCATAAATAAAATTGATATATATTTAATCGGTTCAAGTTTCATCAGGTTTGAAACTGTCAAAACTGGTTTTTAAGCTGAATCGGTTGATTCCTAGGGCATATCAAGTGAACCGGTTGACCGCAGTTCATCCGTGATGAACTCCTAAGAATTTTACATGAATCGGTCAACCAAATGATATGGTTATTTGAACCGGTTGACCATTTTAGCTTTTAGAGGCATTCCAACATCTTTAAACGAATATATATATATATATATATATATATATATATATATATATATATATATATAAAAGAGAGATTTGGAACATACATAATATAGAAGTTATTTCAAAAGAAAAAATCAACTAGAAATTATCAATCCTATCATACTCTAAGTTGTGCTATATTAAATTTTTATATTTTAGCACAAGAGTATATAATCTCATATTTATTACACTCACACACTTTCAATCATCTTAAGTGCTATTAGTGAGCTATAGATATTATACTTTTCAATTGTACAATCTACTATTTGAGAAAATTATTTTTGTTATAAATAAATTATAATTATAAACACCTGAGAGTTTGGATAAACTCTTAGCATTGGTGAGATATTGTCACAAAAAATAAAAAATCTTAAGGAGAGAATATCTTCAAGTGGTGTAATTGTTTGATGTAAATTCATCAAGGGTATTGTATCTTTTACTTGGATTAGTAAAAGAGTATTATACTCAAGTATAGTTGATACTTGAGGTATAGATGTAAGTTTGCCTTCACATTAAAAATTGAGTTTGCAATCTTTTTTTCCCTGTCTCTTTATTTTAAATATTTTAATTATATTATTAATTATTGTATTTATTTTTTTTATTTCGCATAATTAGTTAACGCCTAATTCAACCCCACTAATTCAAATCATTGTAATAACTGCAAGGTAAGTGAGCCTTGATATCAAGTTCTTTAACACCAAACTGTAGAACAAGTACAATCAAAGATTGCAATGCGAGAAGAAATCCCAGATGTACAGTAGAAAGTCAGAGATAGTCTCACCTTTGTATGCTTGAGTTCTGATGGCATTGTCGAACCAGCGAATTATGCACGAAATTGAGGAATTTTTCCCTCTTTTCAACTGTTTCAGAATACAAATCAACGTTAGGAAGCCCGAACCAAGATTCTTCAAAATCCCATACGTGGAATGAAGTCGAAATGCGATGCCATTCTTGGACAAGATACTGATACGAACCACATCTATCGTGGGCAGAAACGAAACAGTCTGATGAATAATGTGGTCGGGCAATTGATAAATCCTGTTAGAGGCATTAACCTTCACGTCCATTGCGTTGATATCTCTTTGATGTCTTTTGTTTTCACACCAAATTCCCTGATCCACCTAGTTTGCCTTTTATTTTGCTTTGAACACAGTATTTTACTGTAGAGAACACGTGAACAAGGATGTTGAATTTCAAATTCACAAGATTTCTCACATACAAAGTTGAGATTCAACGGAGTAAAAAGAGAACAAATAAAACCCCCTTTCTTTTACAGTAACACCAATAAGTGATGGCTCACTGGTAAGAACTTGGGATCAAGAGATTTGTTCTTTTTGTGGTCTCAGGTTCGAACCCTGTGATTGCTCATATAATGGCTACTGAAGGTTTACATGGTCGTTAACTTCAGGGCTCATAGAATTAGTCGAGTTGAGCGTAAGCTGGCCCGGACATCAACATTAAACTAAAAAAACTAAAAAAAAAAATCAACTCCATTGATAAAGCACTGTGAATAACAAATTCATGACGTACAATAAAGAAGATGATAAAGAAAGTATAATTGAAAAGGAGAGAAGAAAATAGGAATTGAATAACTTCAGGGTATAGGGTTTCACGGTGCCCGCTGGAAGACATGTAAATAGGATATGTTATTAACCGATCTGAATCTATTTAAAAGGAATACCCAGGTCTGGAAATGGAAATGATTTATATTCCCTGAAACAGTAGGAACCCTAAAATTGTTACAAGCCCCTTCTTGTTCAGCCCAGATATTAAAAATGGCAAGCCCCGATAGAATGTTGGTGCGGCCCAGATAATAAAAAGGGGATTTAGTTTGAATCCAAAAGACACAAGAACAGAACATCTTTTTCATTACAATTATTTGATCAGTTAAATTAGTTATTAAAATCAAAATACGGGAACTCGTGTTCATAAAAAACAAACGTGGGTCTGCTGCAGGAGGTGCTGGAAACAGTAGGCGCTTACAATATGGAGATGGAGGAAATACAAAAAGAAGGGATTGCATTTACAAACTACTCTCATGGCTTCTCGAGTTTCTTCACTCTGAAACTTAGGAGGCTGTATTCAGAGGCATATATATAGCTGTAACTATATAGCTTGTCGGCAATACGCCGTGGACCGGATAAATTTTTTCTTTAACATAAAAAAATTGTTAAGGCGAGATTAATGTTTTTAAATGAACAAGAAAAATATGAGATTTAAATTATTGACTTAATCATATTTAATAAACCCAATGAATTTAATAATATGATTTTAAAAATAACATAGTATATAACACAATTTTACTAGAAAAGTGTTGAAGATTATTTAGAGATGAGAGGTAAACCTCTTACCATTGATTGACTATGAGAAGTACCAACCACAATCTTATAAAGAAAAAATTTTAGACCAATAAATTAATCTTAGACAAGAAAAAAAATCTGTTTATGAGTATATAACACAATTTAATAATTACAAGATAAGATGTGCCATAAAAGAGGATGAAGTCATGATTTTGCTTAAGTTTTGTGAAGGTTTGAATGATGATTTTAGAAAAGAGATCATGCTCATAGATGTTTTCACTCTTGACCAAGCCAATAATATAGTGCAAGATTATGAGTTGCTTACAAAGAGTCAATGGAAAAAACATCAGGATCCTTGTAGTACCTTTTTTAGGTCTTATTTAAGAAGTCTTTGTTAGGTGCTTCACCCCCTCGATATAGTTATAGTAGTGCCCAACTTTATAGAGAAAATAAGCACAAATGAGTCGTTAATGAAATATCTAAGATGAGTTCAAAGATTAAGTGGGTTAAATGTCAAGGTTTCAGTCACATCTTCATCAATTGTACCTCTAAATCCTTAGTCATCCAAGAATATAAGTACATAAGTAAAGAGAAAGATTATAATAATCAAGTGTATAAGCCTAATCTTGATAATTTTAGTGACCTAGATAAAGAGGATGTGCAAGAAAAAAGATTTAACACAATAAGTTCAAATGAGTCTAAGATGAAGGTCAACAAAGAGTATGGTGTTTCTGTGTTAGTTATAGAGAAAAATTTAAAAGACTCTCTAATGAAATCGTCTGAAGCGGTAAGCGTAGTGTTAGAATATTTTCTAGATATTTATCCATCTAAGCTCCCTAATACCTTATCTCTTATGCTTGAAAATCATAATATAATAGATTTTAAGCGACATGTTGAGCTTCCTAATCTTGTACCCCATACGCGTGATGAGAAAAATGAATATAATCTTAAGTTATTAGGTTGTGTTCAAACCATATCTACTCAGGTTTTGAATAGTGTTTGTCTCATTTCATACCCTTAATTATATAGTATTTATAGCTACAAACCTAAGAAGTGTATATGTATTTTTCCTATCTTTCCTGATGTTAGGATGTTTGAGTCAGTTGAGCCATTTATACGTAGACTTCATAATTTACAAGTTGAGATCATAGAACAGATTTAAGCAAGTAATAAAGAACACAAATTTCAAGTTGATTTACATAAGTATCATGATAAATTTAATGTTGGAGATTATTTCATGATACATATTAGAACTAAATAGTGTCATTCAAAAATGAACTAAAAATTACAAACGAGTAATGTTAAATCATTCAAAGTGTTACAAATGATTCAATCAAATAATTTTGTTATTAACCTGCCATCAAACTTTGATATTAGCTCTACTTTTAACATAAAGGTCCTGATTGCATATAAAATACAACAACATATCCTTAATGATTCTTTTGAAACCTTTGCCCTGTTATCCTTATCATTGACATGAAAGAAATATATTAATGCTACTTTGAATGTCCAAGTTGTTTTTATAAGGGAGGATGAGATATAGATAATCTCAGTTCATGAGCTAGACAATTAGATTTAGACTATACTTGGATTATTAGAGAGACATCACAACAGTTTGATCATGATCTTTTAGAGTATTATTGGAGTTGCCTTGAACTACACTCGACAGGGTCGAGTTTCTCCAACCCTAAAAGAGTTGGTGGGAACACTAGACCCGAGACTCAGTTTATGCACGTGTATGATCATTGATGCTAAATGGTAGCCCAACCCATTACAAGATTAGCTTAACTTATGTTTTAGATTTATTTTATTTGAACTTTTAATTGAGTTTTATTATTGATGATTTGAATAAATATTGCAAAGTTACAAACTAATTAAAAAAAATAGATAAAGGGCTATTTCAAATGCAAATTTGTAACAAGAAGGTGACTCGCCAAGTAGCTAAAGTAGCTAGTGAATCCCTGCCGTGCCATGAACTTGTGAGCTCCATCAACCCTCTTTTTAGCTAAATAATATCAACTAAGCTATTTGCTTTTTTCAATACATGTTGAATCTTGAAAAGTAATTAAGGATGACAGACCAAACCGAAATTTTCCGCAGTTGTTGTCATGAGAGCGTTTGGAAACGCAGGCTAACCCGTATTTTAAAAAAATTAATTTTTTTTTGCTAAAAATTAATTTGTTTTTTATGTTTTGAATTGTTTTGATGCGTTGATTTTAAAAATAATTTTTTAAAAATGAAAAAAATATCATTTTGATGTATTTCAACATGAAAAACATTTTGAAAAACAACTGCAACCACACTTCCAAATAGGCGCCAAGTTAATGCATAACTAAAATTATATTGATGAGAAGTTTGGGAGGTTTTAGAGTGTGGTTGCAGTTGCTTTTCAAAGTGCTTTTCATGCCGAAATGTATCAAAATGATGTTTTTTTTATATTTTAAAAATTATTTTTGAGATTAGCGTATTAAAACAATCCAAAACATAAAAAATATTAATTTTTCATAAAAAAATAATTTTTTAAAATACATGGGTTGTATCGCGTTTTCATAGGAGGAATGCCAATCCAGTAAGCGTTGGCTTAAGATAAAGGAACCATCGACATTCTAATACTGGCCACTCATATGGGGGAGACTATTCTAGCTAGTGGCGGCCTAGATTTCCTCTTGATAAACCATAAAATCTTGTAATTGGGCAGTCTGCCTCTGTTATATTAAGTTCTGAATAAATCAAAATTTACTTATTTAGATAGTGATTGGCAACATGGCTGCCTTGTATTTGTTAAAAATTTGATTTTTTATTTAAAATTATCTTTTTAATATTTTTAGATCGATTTATATATTAATATCAAAATAAATTTTAAAAAATAAATAAATATTATTTTAATATATTTTCAAGTAAAAAACAATCGCTATCATAATACAAAATATTACCTTAAACACTAGATCAGTCAAATTGAGAGGAAAGCATCTAAAATTAAATGCAAAGATATATAAAATGTTATACTCCAGTTTCAGCACTCCTAGAAATGTTGTTGGTTACTGTTTTATACGTGTTTGTGGGCATCAAAGCTGACATTTTTCATGATTTGACAAGTTCGAAGCAATATATAAAGGAAATCCCAACAGATTCAGCAAATAATCCCTTCCCCTGCACAGGATTGTGCAACCATCATTCAAGCCTAATATCAAGCTTATAACGACAAATAAATCTTCAATGTAAATGCAGTGTAAATGCTAAGACGCAATCTTAGCTTTGTTTCTAAATTCAAACCTGCAATCCTATGTATATATATGTTAACAGTTGTATTATTCAATACAATGAAAAATACACTATTCTGAAGTTTATCAATTAGCTCAATTCTCTAAAACTTCCTATCTTCATCATGGTATCAGAGCAAGAAATCTCCAACGAGAATTCGATCCCTCACAATCATAATCCAATCTCAACTCCACCCTCTCCAACTGAAACACCCCTGATCGCCCTCAACATCACATCCCAGATAAATGATAAACTTACCCCCTCTACATTTCTTCAATGGCGCGCTCAATTTAAATCCTTACTCATCGGGTATGATCTTCTTGACTATATCACTGGAGAAAAAATTTGTCCTATACCTACCAGCATATCAATCTGTGCTGTCCAACGAACTCACTGGATAAGGCAAGATAAGCTTATCCTCAGTGCCATTTTGGCATCTACATCTACCGTCATCACTCCTCTCATTTCAATGGCCAAGACATCAAAGGATGCATGACATAAATTACATAGTCTGTATGCAAGCAAGTCCAGAACCAAAGCAATGCAACTTAAAGAAGAACTCATAATGATAAAGAAGGGCAACCAGTCAATTCAAACATGCCTTCACTCTGTAAAATCGTTGGCATATGAAATCTCCCTCATAGATCACTCAATCTCTGAAGATGATCTAACGCTCTATATCCTAAATGGCCTGGGAACTGATTTTCATGAAATTGCAGGTCCTATTCGCGCCCGAGAATGACCACTCACTTTTAAGGAACTTTATGATCTCCTTGTAAGTCATGATGCATATCTTCGCCGCTTTAAAGCCTTATCCCATCCACTGATTGCTTATGCAAAATACATGTACAGACGGGCTTTTTATAGTCAAGACAATCAGTCTTTTAAATCTGCCCCAAAGCCCTATTTCTTTGACAGGTCATATGGCCAAAGAAACAAACCTCTAGCTCACTATCGCCAGCCTGGCAACCCGAGAGACAACAACAAAAATTATGGACCACGTCGTTTTTCTCCCAAGTGCCAACTGTGTGACCGCATGGGTCATACTGCAAAACATTGCAGTCGTTTTCAGTACAACACACCAACAACAAACTGTACTTCCACCTCACAAACACAGGATACAAAATGGCTTATAAACTCAGCCACGTCTCATAATATTACTGATGATCTTGATAATCTATCTATTCATTCAGAATACGATGGCACTGACGAAGTTATTATTAGTAATGATTCAGGTTTGTCTATTTCTCATATTGGCTCCTTACTTTTTCAATCTCCCAATCGTACCTTTCATTTAAATGACACCCTTTATGTTTATAATATACAAAAAAATCTCATATCTGCTCATCAATTTACTCGTCAAAATCATGTTTTTATT
>Ga0325404_1008862_pt1 | contig 10294 bp, 8 predicted proteins | sample PopdelMetagenome_18_FD_205664 | JGI IMG/M metagenome (GOLD analysis project Ga0325404, IMG submission 205664) | Populus deltoides microbial communities from Bellville, Georgia, United States - Xylem-Control-R1 | ecosystem: Host-associated > Plants > Phyllosphere > Stem > Wood/Secondary xylem...
TTTTTTTTGTCATGATTATCTAACATGTATATAATATTGAATGCAACTATTTAATCACTTCCAATAAAAAAATGAAATATAAAAAGTGTAATTGTGAAAAAAAAAAGAATTTATTATATCATGTATTTATATATAGTTTATTTTATAAAATATAAATATACATAAAATATAAATATTTTAAATATAATATTATTGACATATAAACTTAGCACCTCAAAATGATTTTTTTAAATTAATGAAAAAGCCAACTAACAGTATTAATTAAGAGTTAAATATTTAAGGTTTTTTTTGGTATGAAGATTTTGTGTTGGGAATAAATATATACGAAGATATTTTGCTGAGAAGGTAAACACCAGAGGAGAAAAGTAATTTTCATTTATGTTTCTAACATAAAAGGCCATAAACTTTGCCATGGAATAAAATAACAACAGTACAGATACAAATCATTCATCTCATATATATCCACTGTCTATAAACAGATCTGTTGAAAGCTGAAAGGTCTTTTAAGGACAGTGCTCCGATAATCTGTGACTGGTTTCTGGAGTGGAGACTGTCCCTATTAAAGAAGTTTTCGAGAGTATCAGAGAGCGTCTTCGTGACGATAAATGCGTCACCGACGATAAATTATCCATTCTCCGCTTACATGTGTCATATCAAGAGAAAAATAACACGAAAACCTGCTAAATTTTAAGTTTGGTGTATGAAATCACGTTCGAATATTATAAATCTTAGAGTAATTAAAAATTTATATAATTATTAATTTTAAATTTTATAAAATTAATTAAGTTATATATAAACTGATCCAAACATTCATATTAATAAAAAAATAATAATGCTTTCAATAATATAATAAAAAGTTATTTGATAGCTTGGCATTGTTGTTCCCATTATCCAAGTAATGCATATACTAATAACTTTATATTACTAAAAGATAAAAATATTCATGAGTCAACCTCAATATAATAAAAAAAAAAATTAAACACAATGACAAAAATACCCATCCAAGAAATTTTTAAAATTACTTATCCTGAGTTCATTTAAGTGTCTTTTTAATGTTCATTAAAAAAAGAAAATGACCTCATAGACCCTGGACAAATGAGTTTTTTTTCTTTTCATGAAAGGTTATTTTAATAATTTTATTGTTTAAAAAAACACAAAAAGAACCTCTATGCCCCCAATGATTTTTAAAAGATACATGTGACCTTGAAAAAAAAACCAAAATACCTCTTATTGCTAACTTATATTTTTGTGCTGAGAGGGGCAGGAAAAAAAAACAAGGTGAATTCACCATAGATTTCGACAATGTTTTTTTCCACATGTTTTAGATTTTTTTTTAAATTTTAATTTTAATAATAATTGTGTAAAAAATTCCATACAAGCAGTGCTGAGTTGTCACCATCATATTCGATAATGCTAACTTCCTCTGTTTTCAATTTTTCATAGATCGATAGATAGATTATTATATCTATCCATAAAAATGAATTTAATAAATCATGGGGATTGGTATTTCAATAATCGTATAGATTGGGGACTGATTTGTAGTTACCAAAAACCAACTCATATTTCAAGTTTCCTTCGATTCATTAACCTCATCCCTGTCTTTCTCGTCTCTTTCTCGAAAACAGCTAGTCTCTGCCCTCTTCACGGTGTCCGTTTTCTGTCTCGACAGTAATCAAAAGCTGCCTAGAAGCCAACATCAAAACCACCGCTTTCACCGCAGATCTCTATCCGCCGCAACCACTCCTCAGTCTCTCACGCCACCGCAAATCTCCACCTTCGATCATTTCCACGACCATTCCTTCTTCTCACACATAACTCCTCGCTTCAAAACGTCTTTACAGTTCTTAATTTAGCTATTCACCTCCTACCACAAATGCTCAAAAACGTCCACTGTTTTTTTTAGTGGTATACTCGTATGGTTTGTTTCTTTTTTAATTATGGATAATTGCAAACAACAGAATCATAGGAGGCCAAATGTTAGCAAAATTTGATTGTTAAGTATTGAATTATTGATATCCTTTCATCCAGAACAACTAAAACAATAAAAGAGTAGTAAAAAGGAAAGAAAGAGATGTCAAAGCTGCTGGCACGGATTGCTGGCTACCTGAGCAACCGAACTATGGTGGGTGTAGACAAAGTAGGGAACCGTTATTTCACCAGAACAGAAGAGATCGATGGTATCAGTAAGTGGGTCTCTCTCTTTCCTGTAAAATTTTTCCTCCTTGAACTTCTTATCAGTTTGGATATTTGTTGATGTTTCAGTGAAAGAGAAAAGATGCGTAATATTCAAAGGGGAGGGGGATCCAACCTCACTATCAGGTACAATTTTGAAGTTTGGAAAACTTCCCCTCTCTGTTACAATGTTGCATTCCATTATGCCCTACCACAACACTGTGTCCTAAGTTTCTGAGTATCATTAGTTTTCAATGAACCTTTTCTGATCAATTGGTTTTCTCTAATCAGCGGTCAAGTCCAAGCGTGATTGTTAAAATAGATGTTATTTCAACTTGTAGACATGCTGAAGGGACTTGCTGTGCAACTTGCTTCTTCTGCATTGTTTATTCCTTACTCTAAATGCTTGTCTATAATTTGGCTATTGTAGTTGAATGGATATGCTGGCTGAACGGGCAGCGTAAAAGGGCTCCAACTCCTGAGGTATATTATAGACTGTATCCTTTTCCTTCGCATATGCCATAAAGAAAAATGGGAGCTAGAAGAAAAACTCCTCTCCAGCTGAAACATATTTAACAGTATGCGTGTGATTTATGGTTTTTATGTTAAACATTGAGTTTGGAATTTTGTATGTCACGAAAACTATTGTTTAGGTTTGTTCACTTCCTCACCTCTTGACAATTCAATGATTGCTATTATAAAAGGTTTGAATGATGTATTCATCACGCCACAACTCTTGGTGTCATCCTAAGTTACTGGGAATTGATTCTACTCTTGTTTGGGGCAGTATCATCCCAATGGCCTCCAGTGATTTTTATTTTAAAAACCATTAGAAACTCCAAGCATTGTTTGGATTTAGAATACATTCTTTCAGAGAATCAGGAACATTCTATATTTTTGTGATACCAATGGTGTTTTCGAATTTTCAAGATGAATTCCATATAGTGAATTTGGTCTTCGTGGTTTTCAAATAAATTGAAGGCATCTTCTTTCTACCCTTAAGTAACTTGATGAAAAATTAAGAGCACTATTTGAGAGGCTGAATTGATTTCATCATGCCTTTCTTGGTCTCTCTGTACAAGTTAACAATGATGAGTTACATGCACCAGTATTGTGTTGTCCCTTTTTGAATATCTATTTTTGTGGTTGGACAATTCAGTTTTGAAAAGACACATGGGAGGATTAAGTGTGTTACTGTTTTTCATTTCAGTGAGCTACATTGTTGGAATTGTGTTATTCTACTGTAAATATACTCGATTTTCTTTAGGAACAGATGGAGTTGGAGGCAAGGCGTGAACTTGTGAAGCAAAATGTGGCACGTAAGTCACTAGTAAAATTATATAGATATTTATGTTTCTTCCTGCTTCTATTTTCTGGTGAATAATATCATTGATGTGTTTTATTGTTGGCTTGGTGACTATAATATTGCTCATTGTCTCCAACCTCAGCAGCTGCATTACGACAACCCCCATACTGCTCACAACACCCTAAGCAAAACTAAACTAGCCCTCGAATCATTACGTTAACCCTTAATTTCAACTACATAGCAAATACTTGTTTGTTGAATGTAGTCTCTTCATAACACTGTATATCTATATGTTTTATAAATGGTATGTTGAAGACCCTTGATATCTTTCACTGTGTCTTTTCTTTTCCTATCTTCTACATAATTTGACAAAACAATTTTTGCTTCGTTCTTGAAGGCCTTTGCTCTAAAAATGTTGACTATTAAGATACCGTTTTCATTTTCTGCACCACTTCACATGACTTTATTAGCTTTTTCAAGTATCTTAATAAATGTTTTTTCTTGACTGCCGAAGTTCTCAAGCAAGAAGAAGAGGAAAGGAGAGCCAAAGAAGGCAGTTCTCACAAAGCCAAGAGCACTGGTAAGTTGCTAAAGGCAAACTCTACTTTTTTTAACAGCATCATCATACTTATGTAATTGTTGATATTCATCTACCATTTCTACAGGTAAAACTGGAGGTCCAGACTTGAAAAGTTTCATTCACCAATTTCCTACTGAAGGTATTACATTCTTTCACTGAAATATTACTAGAGAATTGTATTTCTTGACAGCAAAACATGTCATTGCATGTGAAGGATTTTCCAAAGGTTTTGTTATGTCATGCCAAGTGACTTTGAATATAACAAGCATGTTCACGTGCGTACTTTTTTACTCTACTGACTTCTGTTCTAATCATGATTTGGTATTATGGTGCTTGTTCTCAAAGGTAACAAGCTTGAGGAAGAATCAGATGCAGTTGATAGAGGAAGCGGGTCAGTTATCTTTGGCTTTTGAGATAATTTCATTTTACCGCTTACCTTGATTGTGAGGTCGGAGACCACACATTATGTTGCTGGTCAAAATACAACTTCTCTCATCTTAACGGTCCTGTGTTGGCTATGATTTCTTTTACTAAGCCAACACCGCTCAAGTCAATTGTTCCTTTAGCTCCTTCAACCAATCATGTTCCCCTCTTGGGTCTGCTCCAAGACTTGGTGCTCCCACTTTGCACCCATGCATGGATGCATGGATTTGTGATGGTTTGAAACTGACAACCTTATTGACCACCTGGGCTTATACTGTTTTATTTAATTGTGAGAACTTACTGTGCTTCTGATAAATCATTCAAGCTTGTACAGTATCATTATATCTTGTACTTTGAAGCTTCTGTTGTACTGTTCCTCGAAATATTTCTAGCAATTGATTAATTTCACCTACAATTACATACTTGAAAGTGGACCTGGTTTTCTTTTCATGCCATGACACCAGTTATTAAATTTTGCAGAGAAGATGAAGCTGGGGCACAGAAAGCAAAAGAACCTTTGTCAGAGTAAGCACACATATCTGTAATGCACATTAATATAATTAGTCATATATATCTTGGGTTAACTTTATCACAACTGACTATTTGTTGAAGGTTGCATCAGGTTTGGTAAAGTGCCAAAGTTTTGGGAACTGCCTATGAAATATGTTTAATATATACAAATGAATGTCAATACTATGCAATGTGTTAAAATTTCCATTGCTTTCATGATTCTTTCTTTCAAATGGTTGCCACCACAGTGACGCTCATACATCTGTTGCTTAAATATTTTTTTTGTAGGCATTCAGAACCAACCGGATCTGGTTCAACCTTCAAGCCAGGGACGTGGCAACCACCAACATGAGATGGATCATATTTTAATGGTCACCCATATTGGTAGTCATTTTCTTCACCATGGTCCCCGTTTCCCCATTGGTTTTTTATTGACTAGACTCGTAAATTTCACCGATGACATTGTTGAACAAATTACATATACTGCAAACTATTTTGTCGGAAACTTTGAGATTTTTGGGAGATGGGGATAACTCGGATTGGTTATAATTTGTATCAGCCAAAACATAACCGAACTCAGGTTCATACCATGAAGCAGCCACATCATCCATTCAAGAAGCTTTGGAGAGATTACTCTGTTTAAAGGAGTTTCAACTTTTTGGACCCTTATACCTTTAACAGACGAGAATATGGACATGATAAACCTGTCGCTAATATCTCAGGCCAGCATCAAGCTTCTGTCTCTCTGTTTTTTCAGTTGCAATAGTTTCACATTAGCAATCAATGAATAAAACTCTTATTCTGTACACGATTATTTTGCATTTTTTTTTTTGCTCTATATTTGAGTTGGTTAATGAAAGCTTACTGAGGTTTATCACCACCTCAAAGAGACAGGGTCAATGCTATAGCAGGCATGGGAACCTGAGAGCAGATGTGAAGCTTCTTTATTGATAACTTACCTCCTTTTTTTTTAGCTTAAGGTGTGGAATGGAGCTTTTGAGTTTTGACTGTACAAGGGCTGGCCTCTCTCAGCTGTTCAAATCTCCACTTGTCTATCACGTGATTTTAAACTTGTGACCTCCAAATTAGATGTCCAAATGGAGGCTCGGTTGATTCTCCTTTAATAGTAATTGCTATGAGCACTTCTTCAATGCTTAAACGATTTTGGTGATCTATATAATCGGTTCCATCTGCCAAAGTCGAGTGTAATAAATTTCTCGTGTCGGAGCAATAAGAGCACCGTAAAAGCATGCCAAAAAGTCTCCTGTCATTTTCAGCAGTCCTAAATGGCCTGGTATTCCTCTTAGGTTTATGCAGTCGCTAGTGTTCTCTCCCTACAGCTCCAAAAAAAAAAAAAAAAACTGCTCTCTCTACAGAACTGAATACTAGGAATTTTGAGAAATTACGAACCATGGGAGGTGAAGTGGTGCGTTAAGGCTACCTAAATTTAGGTAACTAACAGAAAATTATTAAATAGCAGGCTTGATTTAGCTGTCAAGAAAAAAGAAAAAGGTTGTTTGCAGGTAGAAAGCTACAAATGCTGATGACCTTGCCAGCAGTTTCACACTAACAGCAAATCAAGAGATTGAAATTTAATGCAAAATCAAGAAAAAATAAAGAAAAAGGTTGTGTGCGGGTAGAAAACTACAAATGCTGATGACCTTGCCAACAGTTTTACACTAACAGCAAATCAAGAGATTGAAATTTAATGCAAAATTTAAAGCTCTGCATGTGGGTGGTTGTGATCCATGGCCCCTACAACTATATTTGTGGTGTATAAAGTCGCAGAATCTAGAAAATGTAATTGAAAGCATTAGATATCGTCGGCATATCATATCATATCAAACCAAACTCACTATCGTTAGCAAAATGAGCTCTCCTTTATTCCTCACACTCCTACTAATTCTCATCTCAGCAAGCCAAGGTTGTGCAGCAGTGCCGGAGAAAGAACCTGATCTAATACAGAAATCCTGCGCAATAATCGTAGGTTATGAAGAATGCGTGGCAATTCTCAGATCAGACCCTCGTTCCATTAAAGCTACCAAAGTCAAACAGCTAGCCTACATCATTCTTGATCTCTGCATAGAAAATGCCACAGAGACTCTTGGAGAAATCCCAAAGTTGCAAGAGAAGTACTCAAAGCATGACCAAATTGAGGAAGCTCTAAGGTGGTGTGTCATGGCATATGAGAGTGCTATCAAAGATTACTTTCGCAAAGCTGTTGACCAGCTGGGTACAAAGTCTTATCGTGAAGCACAGTATTCAGCACACATTGGAGGTGCCTTGGGTACGAGTTGTGAACAAGAATTTTATTTCCAAGCACCAGTAATTTCACCTTTATGGCCCAGGAATCATAATTTGGCAGTTCTTGGTCTTGTAGCAGAAGGCATCGTTTCCCTTCTTCGTCTGAATGAGTCTCAACTGTAAGGGTTTAATAATTTTTTAATTTTATTTTATTTTAATACATTGGAAACCGACGATTTTAACTAGAATATTGGCATTGTAGATCAATGTTCTATTGTTGCGCCTGTTACTGCTCATCCTTTCACTGTGCATAATTTCACCCTTGGCACCTCAATTTTTTCTCTTGCTCCTTTTTTGTCCTCTAACTTAATCTTTTTTCAATTTGGTCCTTGGCAGTCCCTTCTTTGCTGCTCTAGATTCTGTTTCTCTGTCGATTGCATGTAACTCTTCTCCTACGTGCGGTGAATTATCTAGGGGTTGAATACTGTGTCAGTTTTTCATTGGAAGTTTTTATATTATTGTGAAAAACAAAATTAGAAGAATAAGGACCAAAATTGATATTGACAAAAATACAGCCCTTTTCATTTATTCTGTTCAGAATGAGCGTAAATATACACTTTGGTACCTCGATTTAACTCTTTACTTTAATCTGATCCCTTATGATATTGGATTTGTTTTGTTTAGGTACCACGCTTTATTTGTTTTGCGTTTTAGTCCCTTATAAATTCGTCTTTAACAGAAGAATTTAATGGAAATGGTTTATCATCACCTCAAAGAGACAGGGTCAATGCTATAGCAGGGATGGAAATGGTTAGTTTTTTAAGTACTTTAATATTTTGGGCTGAGACCTAGCTAGGTCCCTAATGAACTGGAATAGGACCATAATCGATGGATTTGGCTGCTCTCTCAGTCTTCAGCTCGCGGATGCTAGCAAAACTTATAGTGTATTTACTTAAATTTATTAGGCGATTGTAGGTGTGGCACTGGCACATGTGATGAATAAGATAATTACAAAAAAAAAATAAAAACTCAGTTTTGATGCTTTATCCATGGTTTTGAAACCCGGTCCGGTGTGGCGGGTCAATTCAGGATCCAATTGATCTGAGGCTGGAACCGGACTGAGTTAAAGAAAAAATAAGAGAAGTAAAAAACCTGGTTGACCCGGTGGGTTGACCAGGCAAGATCCAGTAAAAAATCTGGTTCTAACATGTTGACTTTTTTTTTAACCAAAACAACATCGTTTTGATTTATAAAAAAAATAGAGTTGATCCGGTAATCCAGTTAAAACCCGATGACCTGAGCAAAACCCGTGACTCGGGTCGACCACTAGACCGGAATTAAAAACACTGCTTGTATGTCGAAATAAAAACCACCTGTTGCTGCTCGTTGCCAATAACTTTTTTTTCATTGATTGGCTGCGCACTGCTCTTAGCATACAAAAGATGCTGTGCCAGTTGCTTACCAATGGCCTACCAAACCCTTCAAATTACCGGTAATGTCGGCATCAAGATCCTCGCAGGTAAAGTTGCTTCAAGATGATGATGATCTGCATTGTCTTCTTGCCCAGCCCATCCACCACTCACCATAATAGTCGCCCTCAAGATCTTTGCAAATGCAAAGGTGCTTCGACTCATAAAAAGACAACCTGGATTAGTGAAAGTAGCAGTCCAGACCTTTCTTTTCATGCTCCTCTTTTCTCTTGTCACTTTGAAAAAGAAAAGCACAAAATATTTTAAAGTATTCGTTGGTTTTGAACAAAAATCTCACAGTTCTTTCATAGAAGTGATGTCAATGGTGACATTTCGCAGCTACTGCCATCAGAGTGACTTTCAGGACTATACGATGGTAGGCAAAGGTGGTGCCGCATCCCTTTCCCTCGTATTTTTTTGATGTTTGACTTGTTTTGATGTTAATTTGTGAGGACCAAAAGGGAGAATTGGTAGGTTTTTGCAATTGCAACATGGACTATCCTAGACGACACGAATGTGATCATTCAAGTACGAGTAGATTTTATGGCGTTCAATAAATAACTAGTAATGTCCCTTTATTTTAGATCTATTTTTTTTAAAAAAATAAATATAAATATATGAGAAAAATCATAGGTGAATATATTATTATCAATTTTGATGACTCATAAGTTTTATTTTTTCGTGCAAAACCCTATATTTTTTTGTCACATGTGCCACCCAGTAATAAAAGCGATGCCGTAGTGGAAACCGGAGTATAGTCGTCGAAGAATACTTATTGCGCTATACAAACAACACGGAAGCATTGATTTTTTAAATAAATTAATAATAGACACACACACACTAAAGTGTCCCTGGTTAGACTGGATAATTATATAAAAAAAATCAAGAGGAAAAGACAAAAAAAACCCTTGACCAAGAGCAAAAATAATTTCAATACAAAGACATCTCGGTAATTCAATTGTGCACATGAAATGAAAAGACTAAAACAGCCCCTCCCCGCCATTCCATTATTTTTTAATACAAAGGGCTTCCAAAATAATTTGTGCTTTGTAAATAAGGGCAAAATCATCATTGTATTTTCCAATTCACAACGACAATGAACTTGGATGTATATTAAATACAAAGTAAAAGTCAGATCCCTTTTAGTTTCTTCTACTAGATTATTTACTCGTATTATGTTGCAGATCAGGTTAAATTTTTCTTGAAAATAAAATAAATATTTAAATGTTGCTAATATATTTTTCTAATGAAAAAAAACTTAAACTATATCAGAGTTGACTCAATGTCACCCAATTAACTTTATAGGTCCAGAGTAACCCTGGAAACCTATAAAAATATAGTTCGACTAAAAACAAATCTTAAGATGATATTTTTTTAATATTAAAATAACAACATATTGAATTGACTTAGATTAACTCAAGTTAACTTATTAAATCCGCGATCTGAGTTATGAGATTATGATAAAAGAAAATCAAAACAAATTATGAAACCTCAATCTATAGATAATGCCATGCTTTTGACGATTATAGGCCCTGAAATATTAGAAACATGAGAAGAATACTGAGCGTTCCAATCAACCCAATATTAAAA
>Ga0325404_1008865_pt1 | contig 10292 bp, 5 predicted proteins | sample PopdelMetagenome_18_FD_205664 | JGI IMG/M metagenome (GOLD analysis project Ga0325404, IMG submission 205664) | Populus deltoides microbial communities from Bellville, Georgia, United States - Xylem-Control-R1 | ecosystem: Host-associated > Plants > Phyllosphere > Stem > Wood/Secondary xylem...
TGAACTCTAAAATCTCTCTCTCTCTCTCTCTCTCTCTCTCTCTCTCTCTCTCTCTCTCTCTCATGATTAATTAGGGATTTCTACAATACTAACGCTTTATCAATGTCAATGATCATCAAGATTATTAAATTTGACATTTTATTTAAATTTAGTGACTTGAATGGCTATCGATATTATCGTTGGAACACATTTTGAAACTGTTTTAATATTGTTATTCATTCAATAATTTAGTTTCTATAAAGCATAAAACATGTATATATAAATCCACAAATAAAAAAAATTAATTTTCAATACTTATTTACCCGAAATAAACTTAAAATATAGATAATAAGGATCAATTTTTTGACATTATGAGCTTTGAAAATGCAAACTAACCCGTATTTTTAAAAAATTTAATTTAATTTTTGCTAAAATTTAATATTTTTTTATATTTTGAATCGTTTTGATGTGTCGATCTCAAAAATAATTTTTAAAAAATAAAAAAATATTATTTTGATGTATTTTTGGTATGAAAAATACTTTAAAAAACAACCATAACCACATTCCAAAACAGACCCTAAAATAATTAATTGTCTGCTTTTTAGTGCTAGTCATTACAATAATTTTTTAAAAAAACTTGCTCAATCTCTCTTTTGTGCTAGCAATTGTTTATTAATGCTAGCTTACTTCTAAAGTCAAAAGGCACAACTCTATTATAAACATATATAAATAAAATATAGTTTTTCATGCACTCCAACATATATTACACTATACTCAAATTTAAAAAAAAAAAATGAAGGAGAAGAAGAAGAAGAAGATATTCTAAACTTTACGAATTCACAATGCAAGTCCCTCACTTTAGTGGCATTGTTATCAAAACCCTTTAACCTTAGCCTTCTAGGGGAAGACAAAGCTGCAATGGCCAACTAAAGACTGCTCTCCCTTTGTTTTTGTTTCCCAAAATGTAGCCAGGGCCAATGGTAAGTGTTAGAAAACAAAAACTCGTATGCTCCCTCCAATTCGATCAAAAATCCTATTCGAATTTGAAATATCTTGAGAACAAACACTCATACCTGTTGGGTTAATTGGCAATTTGTCATCAAAATCTTTGTTTACTTTACAGTTCTGCTACCTCTATAAAAGGAAAGAGAGAACCTTTGATATGTTAAAGGACCAAAATCACGAGTTAATACTTTTCTCTCCATGATGAAGAGGCCCACCAGCGATTATGGAATTGTGTCCGGTGGGTGATATTAATTGAGTCAAAAGCCATGACTTCCGGCAATCTCGAGTTAGGTATGCACCTAGCTCTCACTTTTGTTAAAATCTACAAATCTCGAGCTTTCTTCCCTCAATGTCAAATTTGAATTTGATAACTCATCTCTCTGATTTTACATCTTAACAATTGACCACAGAGAAGAAAAAAAAAGAAGAGGAACTCGTTATGATTCTGTTCCTTCTTTTTTGTTGGATTCCCTGCATGTCAAATATACATAACAAAACCAGAACTATAGGTACCAGTAGTTGCGGTCACCTGCCTGAAATTCGAATCCTGTTCATAAAGCAGAAGAGCATCATTTTCTTTTCCCAATTCAAATCTAAAGAAATATCCCCGATGAAATGTTAAAGCTGAGCTCAATGTTACAGGGCTTAATCCATAAAGAAGAACACTTGACTACATTGCTAAAATAAAGAAGGCTGAATGCGATCATGGTTACTAAGATCCTCCCCTTTGACACAGTGGATCTACCGCCATGCTCACACCAGACATGTCCTCGGATCGGAACCCGGTGGGGTGGAGTTGGGGGGTGACTAGCCGCTAGGCTTTTAGATAAAAATAATTCCCGGTACGCCTGTAAGATGATACCATCTCAACAGCCTTGAATAACTCAAATCCGATGACAAATCGTCTTTGCATAAGATCATAATAAAACCAGGATCTTACTCGGATCTTATGGGGTTTTGTTGGGATTTTAGAAATTATGAGCTAGTTTCTTTGAATTGGGCTTTCTTTTTTCCTTTTTCAAATCTTGTATATCATTGATAATCACCACTACCACACTTTAAAATTTATAAGCTGAGATGGGTCTGACTAAGTAACATGAAGCTTATATCATGATCTTTTATTTGATTCGAGTAAAAATCATTGAACCCACTTAACTGAAAATATTGCTGATACAAAATTTAGCTTTTGGTTAGAAGCAGTAGCCGGCAAACATGATTAGCCACTCCATGTAATGATGATCATTAACATGGGTACGTGGACTTCGGATCTCCACGAGCCCACGCCAGGTGTATTATAAAAATGGTGTTTGTGTTTGTGGTTTTAATTATTTTGTAAAGTATTTTTATTTTAAAAGTATATTAAAATAATTATATTTTATTTATTTATTTTTAATATCAATATATTAAAATATCTAAAAATATTAAAACAAAAAAAATTAACTTTCATAAAAAATAAGGTTAACCGCAGAAACAATCAAACCCGAGTATTCCGATGACTTATCAGGTAATTGCCGTAATATAAACCATGTCAGTCCTCCAAGATGCTGATTAAGAGATTCTAGAGATGCATGCTCTTCTCCCAACACATTCAAGAACAAGGATTTTTTTTTTTTTTTTAATGAAAGTTTTACGTCTGTTTGGCTTGACTTTTAACTCGTGACTTTTTATTTTAAATTATAATTCAAAAGTTGTTTTTTCATGAATAACTTATAACAAATATGAGGTAAAATGACTTTAAATTAAGAATATATTTGATAAAAATGATTAAAAAAAAACAAATATATATATATATATATATATATATTTAAAAAAAAGAATTGATGTAATATAAGTTATAATCCACGAATCAAAAATTAAAAATTTTAATTTTAATTAAATCAAAATTTACCTTGAGTCAAAAGTTAAGAAAAGAACTTCAGTCAATTATAAAAATTACACCACATATAACCTTAGTTTCATGAGATAAAACTCCAAACTAAATTGATGAAGATAGCTAGTATTCGTACATGTACGAGAAAAATCTACACTAACTACGTTATAACATGCATTTAAGGGAATATGATTTGTTGCAAAATAATATAAATTATATTTTAAAGTTTTATCTAATAATTTAAGTTTTTTTGATTGAATTGGTTTTTTAACATGGTATTAGAGTTTTGATGACAAAACGATCACGAATTCGAATCTCACCATTTATATTTATTTGATAAAAATTAAGCACAAAGTAGTATGTATATTTGTAAGTTTGAAAGCTCAAAAAATTTTCACTTAAAGGGATATGTATTAAAAAATAATAAAAATTATATCTTAAAATTTTATCTAATAATTTAAACGTTGGAGTTGAATTGATTCTTTAACAACTAGATATAGGTTTGAAGAGTTTGTTGGTTGCTAGTTCATATAAACATGTAAACATGAGAGCATCAAACAAGAGTAATTTATTTATGTTCCTGCGATGAGCAAATCTTAAAAAAAAACATTCCAGGTGACAGAACCGTGCGCCATCTATTCTACCATTTGTCCACTTTGCTATCGAAAACACTTACATACGATCATATGTTGAGAGAAATTGAGAGCTGGTGCTAAATTGTTCAACCAAATAACTAGGGGACTCCGTGAAAGACGATCGAGATGATCACACCCGCCTCTTCGTATAAAAAAGACAGACAATTCTTCATTCGCCAGATGTATCTGGATAATGGATTCTTCAACACCAGTCAAAGCCAAAAAGGGTTGTTCCAGAGCAACCTAGCAGCAAGAACTTGCACTGATAAAAAAATAAAATCATTTTATGAGCTAGGGGCGTGATGCTCAAAATTGAGCTGTGTTTATCTAGTGAACTTGGAACACAATTATCGTGCTATCCAAGAAACATAAACTCAAATCAAGGAATGAAATGAGTGGTCATCGTAAATACATGACTAGAAGTGATAAATTGTCCACTGGAGGAGGATCTTACAGTTTTATTTGTTTATGCTATGTCTCTCTTGGAATACAGAAGGTCATGATTGCAACCAAAATCACTGCGCCATTATACAGTTTTACTGACGGATTATTTTTTTCGGTATAAGAAACACAAACTGTCGGTAATAATTTTACCGACGGTATCTCCGACGGATTTATTCCATCAGAGTCATGATCGTCGGTAATTCTAATTCCGTCACCATTTCTGTCGGTAATAAAAAAAACAATACCGACAGAATTACAGACGGATCAGCGCGCCAAAAAAAAAATTCCCGCCACCAAGTTACCGACAGAATATTTCCGTTTGTAAAATTCAACGATAATTACCGACGGAATATTCGTCGGTAAAAGACTCGGTAATTCCGACCGAAATTCCGTCGGTTATTGTGGCACGGCCATAAATATTGTAAACAATACTACAATACCGACGGACACATTCTCTCTGTAAATCTGTCGGTATAAATTTAAAATATTTAAAAAAAATTATTTATTAACAGTTAAAAAACTTATAACCAAATAAATTTTCATTAGACATTAAAAATGTAAAATTAATGCTAAATAATATTCATCGAAATATTCATTACAAATTTAATGTTTTAAAAAAACAAAATTAAACTAATTAAAATAGCGGCGGAGCTAGAGGAGGAGGAGGCTGGTTGTTGCCAGGACTGTACAGTCAAAAAGAAGCGGCACATGGATCATCAACCATCTTTGATCTAATCTCTATGACCATTTGATGGAGCTGAGCATAATCCGTCGAGAGGCGTTCATATTGTTGTTTCAAAGCTAAAAACTCCTCTGACTGGGTGCTCGATACTGATGGAGAGCTCCCAACGGTTGAGACACTACGGGCCGATCGTAATTTTTCGGCTGTCGTGTTGGAGAGACTCGATTCTTATCTGGTCCACCAGACGATCTGACCTCCATCCACAAATCCGGATCGAAATCTGGTTGGGTCAAAGGATCGTCCCCATATCTCTCTCTCAATTGGCTTTTATAGGTCTCCTGAAATTTTTTTTTAAAAAAATCATCATATTCAATTCAAGAAAATAATAACTTACGAAATAATTTGATTGATCGAACATACCACAAAATACTGAGCACGGTTGTCCACGTACTGCTGCACCCTCTTTTGGCGGTCTTGACTCCACATGTGCGTCTCTACAAATAGCTCCATTGGACTCGACTCACGTCCAAGAGACGTAGCCTGTAAGGAAAAAAAGATTGCAAGTTAAATATATTTATAAGCAACAACAAATTAATTAATGATATATTTCATTTAAAATAATCTTACCATCCGCTTCGCATGTGCGTTAAACGGGACGGAGTCGCCGGTGTGCGTGGTCACCGAACCATGAATTTCCCGGTTCCGGTTGACGGCTCCGGATTGTGAGCGCTGTGAGAACCGCTCAGACGTCACGTGCTCAATATATGCCGTCCATATATCTCCCGAGATGAATGGCGGTTTAAATTCCCGCCAAACTGCCACCTCATTCCAGCCTTCAAGACCGTTGTCTCTCGCATATTTTTTCACCTTTTTTTGAGCATCATACCAAAAATCACGCAACCTACATCCATAGTAACTAATTAGAATTTAGAACATAAAATTATAAATTAAAAATAAATATTAATTTCGATGTTACCTAGTTGCCGCGTGATTCTCCCATACTCTCCTGACAACATTGTTGTTCGTTCTATCCCACTCAAATTTATTCTGTATATATAAATAATTCATTGAAAATAAAAATAGTACAAGATATAAAATTACAAAAATTATTTATTAAAAATAAACTGGAAATTAAAAATTAACACCTACCTGAAATTGCCGAAACCAGGCATCGATATTAGGTCTCCACTCAGGATGTCTGGAGACCTGACTCCATTGAAACAATGGAATCTCCATCGACAATTTCATCGCCAATGTAATTGTCCTGGCAACCTCAATGTTTTTGAACCTGAAATTAAATAATAAAAAATTAATTATTTGTTCATAAATTATGTTATAAGTATTAAAAAAAAACTAAAACCTAAACGAACTTACATTGAGAGGTCATCCTTCTATTGTGCCTGGTACTTGCGGGTGAATTGACCCCGCTGTGAAGGCATGCCGCTTTTGCGCTGTGAAACCGCGGTAGAAGAGGAAGCATCACACGGTGGCGCAGATGCATCGCTGTGATCAGCACCTAAGGAGATATCCTCCTCGTTGCTAGAAGAACTATATGCAATAGTCTACTGACGACGTGCTGTAGATTTCATTCGATGGATCTACACAAATGTATATGAATTATTACATAAATTAACTTTAATTATTTTAAAAAAAAATTCAGCAGCACCTCCTTTATACTAGAGATTACCCACAGTTTTCAAACCTGCAATATTTACAATAACCACAATCCATATAATCTCCATCAACATCATATATACAACCTAATATCATTAGGAATTCAATCATTAATAAAAATTCGGCAGCACCTCCTTTATACTAGAGACTACCCACAGTTTTCAAACCTACAATCTCTACAATAACCACAATCCATATAATCTCCATCAACATCATATATACAACCTAATATCTATACCAATTCAACAATAATAATTATTCCAATACAAACAATAAAATCCTAAAATTAATATAAACTAAATAAATTTAATTCTATATATCAATTTACATTTATAACATAAATTCAACAATAACAATTATTCCAATACAGACAATCATATCCTAAAATTAATATAAACTAATTAAATTTAATTCTATATTTAAATTCACATTTATAACATAAATTCAACAATAACAATTATTCCAATACAAACAATTATATCCTAAAATTAATATAAACTAATTAAACTTAATTCTATATTTCAATTCACATTTATAACATAAATTCAACAATAACAATTATTCCAATACAAACAATCATATCCTAAAATTAATATAAACTAATTAAATTTAATTCTATATATCAATTCACATTTATAACATAAATTCAACAATAACAATTATTCCAATACAAACAATCATATCCTAAAATTAATATAAATTAATTAAATTTAATTCTATGTTTCAATTCATATTTATAACATAAATTCAACAATAACAATTATTCCAATACAAACAATCATATCCTAAAATTAATATAAATTAATTAAATTTAATTCTATATTTCAATTCACATTTATAACATAAATTCAACAATAACAATTATTCAAATAAAAACAATAATATCCTAAAATTAATATAAAATAATTAAATTTAATTCTATATTTCAATAACACTAAACAAAACATCCTAAATACAAAACAAAGAATACACCAAACTAAAAAAACAATACATTAATTCAAAATAAATTTTGGAATAAAAAATGCTTACCTTAATAGTGTTGATTTTTAGATTTTATCTATAAAAATAAACAAAACAAAGAACACTAAAAAAATAATGATAATTAAAATAAAAAATACAAAGATAAAGAAAAACCATTACATACCTTTTAATATGTTGAAAACTACCACCAAAACAATCAAATCTCTTCCAAAACTTAAACTAAAAACGAAGAGAAGAAGAAATAGAGATGAGAGCCAAGAGAAAAAATGAACCAAATGGGGGGGGTTTAGATGCCAATATTTCCGTCGGAATTACCGATGGAACATTAATTGTTGTCGGTGGCATTAATTTCCATCGGTAATTCCGACGGGAAATAAATTGAAATGCGCACCAAAAATTTCAAAAATGCCACCTTTTGTTTTTATCCATCGGAAATTGTACCGCCGACAATTCCGTCGGTAATAGTGCCTCTGACAGGCGTGCGCTTCGGGATATGTGATTTCCGTAGGTGATTCCGTCGGTGATGCCGTCGGAAATTGTGGCACAAGCCCGTAATTTTTTCCCAACTCTGTGAAATACCGACGGAACTATTCCGTCGGTAGTACCGTCGGTAAAACAGTCAATATTTATGCGGCTTCTACATGAATTTTCTTCTATCCTCCTGCACACTTAGATCACATACAGCACAATAACAGGAGCTGACAATTAAAAAATAATACATATTTCATGTTCCAAAATATTACGTTATAAAAATAAGGTTTAACAACATGTTTAGTCAGAATTTTTATCTTCGTCCTCAATTGAATTGTTATCATCCGCTTCATCGCGCTCTTCAATGTGGTTATCATCTTCTTCATCAACATTCTGTACTACACCAGTAGAGCTCAAAACGGCATTCAACTCCAATGCGTCAACATCAACAAGACTATCGTCGAAAACATGAAAATTCAAATTTTCTTCTAAGTCAATCGAAGAAGCAACTCGGTATGGTTTAACCAACTCACTAGCTTGAAAGACTTCATCCATCACACTTGTGTCTTCGTTCTCATCCTGAACAACCTCGACATGACCCCTGGGTTTTGTTTTTAAAACGGATAACCAATCAACTCTTGATCGGTCCCTTCTAAAGAAAGGGGTGTATGTGTAATAAACTTGTTGTTATTGCTTTGCAAAAACAAAGACGTCGTTTACGTTGCGGTGTCGAACTTTTAAGTTGATTTCAACGAGAACATAATGAGGATCTACTCTGATTCCTTTGTCAGTTATGTCATACCAATAACATTTGAATAAAAACACTCTATTCTGCTCGCTATGATATTGCAGTTCCATAACCTCTTCCAATCTACCGTAGTAGTCAACTTCAAACTTACTAGAAGTCGATCCCTTAATACAAACACCGTTGTTGTATGTCTTTCTTCCATGCCCATATTCTTCAGTATGAAAGATATATCCATTGATAAAATACCCGTTATAGCACTTGACTTTTCTTTCAGGGCCTAGGCTTAGTAAAGACAATGAAATAGTAGCACTAACTCCCATTTGATAAACCTTGTATATTAAATACAACAATAATCAATAAACAGATATTATGTAATATATATTTACGTATAGTGAATTACATTGCAAGAGATTATGAGTTTGTGATAGGACTTACATGTGTTCTAAACCATGTGGCAAATTATTCATCTTGTAATTGAAAGATCTGGGATTCGGTCAGCTGTGAGTTATTGGAAAGTAAGTATCGTGGATGTTGCTTGCAAGGTTGTTTCAAATTATATGAGTTTATGGTATCACAAAACATAAATAGTACACTCTTGACAAAGTTTATGTCGAACATCTACTTACTTAATAAAAGGTCTCAGCTCATCACAGTTAAATAGGATATAATTGTGTGCTTATCTGAACTCTATTTCAGACAAATATCTTCCCCTTACGGCATTTTTAGGTATGGGTCGTCTAGGATTAGAGAATATTGACAAGTTCCCACTTGAAGGCACTTCACCACCATCATCATGTCGTGGAACACGGTTGATCCTCGTTCTCAAATGAGGTTCGAAATAGTATGAAATAAATGTTGTGATCTCCTCAACAATATAGGCCTCACATATTGACGCCTCAACATGCGCCTTGTTCTTAACCTTTTTTTTTTTAGATTGAACAAGTACCTGCATATATATATAGAATTAATCAAAAATTATAAATAAAAAAACATTTAATTAAGAATTACATACCATTGTAATATCTAACCTCTCGAATGGATACATCCATCTGTACTGGACCGGTCCTCCAACTTTTACCTCAAACGGTAAATGTACGGGTAGATGCTCCATTGAGTCAAAAAATGATGGAGGGAATATCATCTCAAGTTTGCATATTATCTCCATGATATTCGTTTCAAGCCTCTCAATGTGATCAACATTCAACTTGCTGGAGCATATATCTCTGAAAAAATGACTGATCTCCGTTAGTGCATCCCATATCCCCTTTGGCAACAAATCATGAAAAGCTAATGGGATGAGTGTTTGCATAAACGCATGGCAGTCATGACTCTTCATTCCATATAATCTGCATTCCTCGGTATTAGCCAGCCTTGATATGTTCGAGGCATGTCCATCAGGAAAACGCAGACTCTTAAGCCATTTATAGACTAGTAGTTGTGCGTTTTTCTCTAACACGAAGCTTGCTCTTGGTTTTGCGACCCGTGACCCATCACAAACCAACTCCATATTTTTACGATTACAAAACAACGTTACATCCAATCTAGCCTTGATGTTGTCCCTTGTCTTCCCCTTCACATCCATGACGGTGTTGAAAATGTTCTCAAACACGTTCTTTTCAATGTGCATGACGTCAAGGTTATGACGGAGAAGATTGGTCTTCCAATAAGGAAACTCTCAAAATATACTTCGCTTCACCCAGTTATGGGTCAAACCAAAACCAGGAAACTTCTGCTTACCTGATTGGAGACCAAACACAATGTCACCATACTCTGAAACAACATCAAGCAATTCTTCACCGGAAA